>Ga0074045_10000367_pt1 | contig 44703 bp, 37 predicted proteins | sample BogForMeECP23OM2_FD_94442 | JGI IMG/M metagenome (GOLD analysis project Ga0074045, IMG submission 94442) | Bog forest soil microbial communities from Calvert Island, British Columbia, Canada - Bog Forest MetaG ECP23OM2 | ecosystem: Environmental > Terrestrial > Soil > Wetlands ...
CAAAAACCGGCAACGTCCACACGTCGCCGCTCCGCTCGGTCAAGCGGAACAATGCACATCCTCACGATGAAACTACTGAGCGGGGGGCATACTACTACCGAAGTGTTGGCCAATGCAATAGGGTAAGGAATTATTTTTTGACAATTTTTTTACAATTCACGTTTTCCCCAAGTCGTGCTTTGGCCGTCCGGGTGTTTGAACGAGTTGACAGCGGGCATTCTCCCGTATCAGACTCTGCATCGGGGTTATGAATCCAGCCATCAGGAGCGGCCAAAGCGTGCAACGCCCCGGTAGTGGAGAACGACGCAGGCTTCCGGCCGCGTTTCTCTTACTGGTAGCCCTGGTCGTGCCGCTGGCTGCACGCGAGAAAAAAGACGTCCTGCAGTATGGGGAGGGGCTGATCATCAATGTTCCCTTGCCGGTTGAGGAAGTCACGCAGGCAGTTCAAGACGTCGCTGGCAACGGAATCATCCGGGGAACGAAGGAATACAACAAAGACGAATACGTGAAGGGAGCCGAGGCCGCTACCTCGACGCCGGTATTTCCCGCTTGGGCGGATCCCGGCCAGGTTTTTTACAAGGTTCGCAAGCAGGCGTTGAATCCTTGGAACTTCAAGGACAGCGCTGATGTGGGAACTCTGGCCGTGCGTTACGTCGTCCAACCGCAGGGTCAGACGAACACGGTGCTGCGGATCAATGCGCTTTTTGTCGAAGAGTACCGGCACAGCGTTCACCAGTCGAACGGCTCGGTGGAGACGAGCGAGTATAAGGACATTCAGGACCATCTTGCCGCGGCTGAGTTGTTGAAGAAGGAAACGGCTGACGCCCTAAAGGCAAAGGAAGAACGCGCAGCAAAGAAGGACTTCGGACTGGCGAACGACACCGAGTTGCTAAGCACTCCGCCGAACTCAGGAGAGAGTTCGAGCCGGCCGGACAACCCGGCCGGTAAGGGTTCGACGGCGCTGGAGACGGGATCGATCGCCGTTGCCGATCCGAATGAAACGCCGGAGCTACATCTCGCAGCATTGCGGCGGCAGACGGAGCGAGTGGTAAAGAAACCCGGGGCGCCGTTGAAATCAGCTCCTTTCCATTCCGCCAGCACACTGAGATCGCTGGAGCCTGGGACCGAAGTTCTGGTTGTGATTTTGAGCCCGTACTGGCTGGGAGTCGAAACCCATGCGGGCGAACACGGATGGATCCGACGAGACCAGTTGGAGCAATTGCCATGAATTGGCGGCGGCTCTCACCACTGATGCGCGTTGTTGCTCGATCCGGCATTTTTGCGGCGCTGCTTTTCTCGGCCCCGATCAGTCGTGCTCAGACAACTCCGGTGGAACGGACCTTCCAGGCGCCGAAAGGCGCCGTCGAAAAAGCGCTGAAGCAGTTGCAGGCGTCGCTCAGCGGACATTTGCCGACGCTGGAAGGATTCGCGGAGGCAGGCGAGCGCCCGTTGAACCGCTACCAGCGGGCGTTTTATCAGTGCACGGTGCAGGTGAGTGCAGCGCCGGCAGGCGGATCGGTCGTGCGGGTCAACGCCAAAGTAACTGCCTGGTACGCGGATGCCAACGCATCGCGCTCGGGCTACCAATTGGTAACGTCGAATGGCCGCATCGAGAATGATGTGCTCGACCAGTTATCGGAAAAGCTCGCGAGCAACTCGGCGGGCATGGACGAGCGTCCGCGGCCGGCTACTTCGGCGCCGCTGCCGAAGTCCAATACGAGCGACGAGCCGGCGATTTCAGCGCCCGTGCCGGGGTCTGGAACCGCAGGCGCATTTTCGCAGTCGCTGAATCAAGGTTTGGCAAACAAGGGTTTGGCGGCGTCGATACCGCCGCCACGCGATCAACCTGGAGATACAAAATCCCCGCAGAAGGGCGCCACCAACTTGCAGTCCGAGATCGCTAGCCTGGAAGATGTGCTCAAGAACCAGGCGCACCCGCGAAATCTGGTTGCGGTGAAGAAGTCCGGGACTCCGGTTGTCGGATCGCCGAGTTTGAACGGGAAGACTCTTTTTCTGGCGAGCGCGCAGGATGAATTTGAGATGCTCGATTACAGTGTCGACTGGGTTCACGTGCGCATATCGGGCCCTTCGCGCGCCTGGATCTGGCGCACCAGCCTCGAGATGCCGGAGGGCATTCCGGATGTTCCGCGGAACGGGGACGCAGCGGCACCGACGGTGGCCGATCTGTTTCGAGTGAGCCGCGAGGAAACGGGGCAATTTCCCGGGGATTGGGAACCGTTGCGTGGGAGGAACGTCAAAATTATTTCGGTACAGAAGGTCAGGGAGAATGAGCAAGGCGGCGGGGCGAGTGCGAAGCTCGCGTTTGCCAAGTCGCTGCTCGACCAAACCTACGAAGAACTGACGAAATCGCCAGACCTGTCGGGCCTGGTGTTGATTTTTGACTCGGCCGATGGCGGGATGATAGCGGCCACGTTGCCGACGATCCAGCGCTGGCGAGCGGGCACGCTAAACGATGCGGCGATGTGGCATCAGTGCTACTTTGATCCGCCGGAAACCTTTACTATAACGAGCGCGGCCGGCGCGCGTTGATTTGGCTAGCATCCGGTCTCACCGGATTTCTAGAGGGTTAAGACGCTGTAAGGTCGAACTTTTGTCTTGACATTGGACAAACGGCAGGGTACGAATGCTATCCTTTGCCGGTCTGATGAAAAGGTGTTTTTGCGAATAGCTGCTTGAACCAAACCGCCGGGTGAGGGCGGATGGGAACGACGGCGAGTGTGGGGACCATGTTTCAAACATTTTCTGCAGGGCGTTTGGGCGCGCTGTTGCGCGATTACGCTGAGCTGACAAAAGCGCGCATTACGACACTGATTGTGCTGACGGCGTGGTGCGGCTACTTCTTTGGCGCGCACCGTGCGGGCATATCCTCGTGGTCGCTGGGACTTTTCCATGCCCTGCTGGGTGTGGCGCTCGTCTCCAGCGGGACCGCGGCGTTGAACGAAGTGATGGAAGCGAGCGTGGACGGGCGCATGCGCCGCACGGCCATGCGTCCTTTGCCCTCGGGGCGAATGTCGCGAGCGCATGCCATGGCGGTTGGATTGGCCCTGACCTTGGGAGGATCTGTCTATCTTTCGATATACGCAAACTTGTTGACTGGTTTGCTGGTATTTCTGACGGCGCTCGTTTATCTGGCAGCCTACACACCGCTGAAGAAAGTTTCGCCGATATGCACGTTTGTGGGCGCATTCCCGGGCGCCATGCCGGTCGTGCTGGGATGGACGGCGGTGCGCGGACGGATCGAGACCGAAACTCTGATTCTGTTTGCCATCATGTTCGTCTGGCAATTCCCGCATTTCCTCTCGATCGCGTGGCTCTATCGTGAAGACTACGAGCAGGGCGAGATCCGCATGCTGCCTGTAGTGGAGTCGAATGGTAAGTCCACGGTGTGGCGGATTCTGGCTTACTCGGCCGCGTTGATTCCGGTAAGTGTATTGCCCGTTGCCGCAGGAATGGCAGGACGTGTGTATCTGGTGGGCGCGGTGCTAATGGGAGCAATGTTATTCCGCGTGTCGATGGGAATGGCCACAGGGCACTTGCCGGCTACGGCGGCTGCCTCGAAACCGCCCGCCCGGCGGCTGCTTCGGGCCACCATTATCTATCTCCCGGCCCTCTTCGCGCTGATGATGGTGAATGCGGGGAGATAGAGACACCTACAGAATCTGGTCCTGTCTCCGCGATTCCATTTTTAGAACGTGGAGCACCGCGGACTTACTCCAACGCTAACTCAATCTTCTTGGCCGCCGCGTCGAGCTTTGCGATGCGGAAGGCCCGGATCTGACCGGTTCGCAGACCTTCGGGCTTGTTGGAGGCCAATGGAGCCCCGCTTTTCCAGCGCGCCTGCAGCATGGAGCCAAGGGACGAGAGGTCCGGTTTCGCCGTCCCCAGATCTGATTGCGCGTTCGTATTTCCGGTTGCGGCGGTCGGCTCTTGGTTCCCCGCGGATTCCTCCGGAATTCGGCAATAGGCCTGCACGCCCTCGCCCAGTTCCACACGGGCGCGTCCGCCGGAAATTTCGATGATGCGGCCGGTGACGAGGTCGCCCTCCTTATGTTCGACCAGATATTCGTCGAGGCCCGTGGGCACGAGCTGCTTCATGCTGAGGCGGATGATGCGCCTCTCGGTATCGAGCGCGATGATCTGCACCTTCACGACTTGCCCTGACTTCAGCACTTCCTGCGGATGATTGATGCGCTTTTCGGCGCTGATTTCGCTGACGTGAATCATCCCTTCGACGCCTTCCGCGAGTTGCACAAAAGCGCCGAATTTCGTCATGTTTGTAACCGGTCCTTCAATCACCGTGCCAGGCGCAAACTTTTCGGTTGCGCCAGACCACGGATCGCCGAGTGCCTGCTTCAGGCCAAGCGACATGCGGCGCTCGCCAAGGTTGATGCCGAGGATCACAGCTTCGACTGACTCGCCCACTTTCACCACGTCACCAGGACTTTTGACTTTCTTCGCCCACGACATTTCGGAAATATGGATCAGGCCTTCAACCCCGGGCTCGACCTCCACGAACGCTCCGAAATCGGCGATGCGTGTGATGGCGCCGCGCACCCGCTCGCCAGCTTTGTATTTTTCTGCGACAGCGTCCCAGGGATGCGGCTGAAGTTGCTTCATGCTGATGGCGATGCGCCGCTTCTCGGGATCGATCTTTATGATCTTGGCATCGATCTGCTGTCCTGGAGAAAGCACGTCGGACGGCTTGTTGACGCGATGCCAGGAAATCTCGCCGACGTGGAGGAGCGCGTCCGCTGCGCCGATATCGACGAAAGCGCCGTAGTCGGTGAGGCTGCGAACCTCGCCGCGCACCGTGTCGCCTTCCTTGAGTTCAGAGAACCGCTGTTGTTTGGCAGCAGCTTGCTCATCTTCGGCGATGACCCGGCGGTCCACGACAACGTCTTCGTCCTCAACGTCGAGCTTCGTGATGCGGCAGCGAATTTCCTGCCCGACCAACTTCTCCATTTCGGTGGCGTCGCGCGTGCCGGTGCGGGAAGCTGGCATGAAGGCGCGCACACCGACGTCAATGCTGAGGCCGCCTTTGACCGCACCCGTCACCGTGCCGACGATGGTGGATTTTTCGGCAAAGGCTTTTTCGAGCGAAGCCCAATCGGTGGGCCGCTCGACCTTGCCGCGGGTCAGTTCATAGTAGCCCTCGGGATCGCGCCCTTTGACCGTAACCTGCATCTTGTCTCCGGGCTTTGCGGTCGTGGCGGCGGGCAACGCGGCGAGGGGCAAGAGGCCCTCGCTCTTGAAACCAATATCGAGAATGATCGAGTCGGCGGTGAGCGCGATTACCGTTCCTTCCCGGCGCGGGGCGCCGGATTCGGGCTTGCGGGCATGGGCTTTTTCGTATTCGGAAAAAATATCCTGGAACGATTCGGTCGGCTCTTCAGTCGGCGCGGTTTCGGGGGCGTCTGGATTCAGGTTCTCGGGATCGGGCATGGGAACGTTCAAGAGTTGCAGCGTAATGCGATCTTTAAGGATACCATCGCGGCGCTGATTTCAGACGGGCGCAGCAAAGAGCGACCGGATGTAAACTATTTGGCGCTCCCAAAGTCAAATGCAATAGGACACCCGTCGATCCTTTAGCCGCTCAAGGAAAAGGCTTTGTAGCGAACTAGCGACGTGACAGGCATACGGCATGGCTACCTGTGAGGGCTTTCTATGAAGGCGGCATTGCTTAGCGCGCCCGGGAAGATTTCGGGCTTCCCTCTTCGCATCGAAGAGGTTGCACGGCCTGAGCCGAGTGCAGGACAAGTGCTTCTGCGCGTGCTTGCATGCGGGGTTTGCCGGACCGACCTTCACATTGTCGAGGGCGAACTTCCTTCGCTGCGCTCGGGGCTCATTCCGGGGCATCAGATCGTCGGGGAAATTTTGGGCTCAGCGGTGCCGGAACTGCCGGTTGGGACGCGCGTTGGCGTCTCATGGATCGGGGGCACGGACGGGACGTGCTGGTACTGCCGCAATCATCTGGAGAACCTTTGCGATTCCCCAACTTTCACGGGCTACAGCGTGGACGGCGGATACGCCGAGTTCGCAGTGGCGCGCTCGGACTTTGTTTTTCCTCTGCCGGCGCCGCTGGACGCTCTGCACGCTGCACCGCTGCTGTGTGCGGGCATCATCGGCTTTCGCAGCCTTCGCGTCGCCGGGGTTCAACCGGGAGAGAAAGTCGGACTCTTCGGGTTTGGCGCATCGGCGCATCTCGCCATTGAAGTGCTGCGCGCGTGGCAGTGCGAGGTTTACGTTTCGACGCGCGGGGAGTCCCATCGCAAGCTGGCCGAATCTTTGGGAGCGAAATGGGTGGGCTCGGAAGTGCAGAAGCCGCCGGTTGAATTGGATCGAGCCATCACGTTTGCGCCCAGCGGGGACGTGGTGGTTGCAGCGCTCTCCAGTCTGCGTAAGGGCGGAGTGGTGGCGATCAATGCGATCCATCTGGATCGCATGCCCGAGTTCGATTACGACCGGCTACTCTGGGGCGAGCGTCAGATTCGGAGCGTTGCCAACATGACGCGCGAGGATGCGCGGGATTTCCTGAAGCTCGCCGCTGACATTCAGCTCAAGCCTCGCGTTACGACGTTTGATCTAGCCCAGGCGAACGAAGCGCTGGCCGCAGTGAAGAGCGATTCCATCGATGGCGCGGCGGTGATTGTGCCTTGATGTTCTGGTCGATCGAGCAGCGGTCAAGTTTCAACGAAACCGCTCATGGTGCTTCTAGGGAGTCACCATGAACACAACGCCATTCCCGCTCGATCCGCCCTGATCGGTCGATCCGCCCGCGATCGTCGTGCCATAGAGATCGCCTGCGTCGTCCAGCATCAAACTGGAAAACGGGAAAAATCCGTCTGGGCCGTTGAAACTCCAGAGAACCTTCTCTTTGTGGCTGCCCTTGCCCACTGGGGTCACCAGTTCGAAAACAGTGCCAAGGTTGAACTCGCCACCGTTCGCCGTAGTGCCGTAAATGTTGCCGGCCTGGTCGAACACAATCCCCGCAGCCGGCCCGTAGCCATCATTCGGGCCGCCCTTAAAGAAATAGAGAATCTTCTCTGTCCATCCTTTCCTCCCGTGACTCAGCTTGTAGACCGTTCCATATCCACCAATCTGCTGACCGTAGGCGCCGCCATATGCGGCAGTACCGTAGAGGTTTCCGGCCTGGTCGAGCACGAGAGTGCCCCGCGCATAGGCGCCGTCTTTGAGGCCGCCCGTAAAAGTGTGGAGCACAATCGGATTCCAAGCGCCGAGGCCGTCCGGCGACAGCTCGAATACTGTAAACAATGTGCTGCCGAAAATGTTTCTGGCAGCATCCATCGTCAACCCGTTCGGCAACCCCACTAACAACGGCTGGTCGATGGTGTAGATCACTTGCTCCGTCCAGGTGCCACCAGACCGGCTCAGTTCGAAAACGATCGCAGTTCCGGCGGGTCCGTTTTGTGTGGTGCCATAGAGATTGGCCGCCGCGTCCATGATCAGGCCGCCTGCTGGATTGGCGCCATCCGTTCCAATAAACTTGTGCAAAACGGCTTCCTTCCACTTTTTCCCCGCGCGACTGAGTTCGAACACGACGCCATTTCCCTTGATGCCGCCAGAGCCCGTGGTTCCATAGAGATTTCCCGCGCTGTCGAATATCACCGGCGACGATGGATTTGCTCCGTCCTCCCCGCCTTTGAAGCTGTAGAGCACGGTTTCGTTCCAGCCTCCGCTGCCGTTCGGCGAGAGCTCGAATACGGTCCCGTATCCCACGCCAAAGTTTCCCACGCCTCCTTCAAAAGTCGTCCCATAGAAGTTGCCGGCACCGTCGGAGGTGAGGCGTGACTGGGGACCGCCGCCATCGCTGCCGCCCGTGAAGCTGTAAAGCACAGTCTCGGTCTGGGCGTGCACCGGGCGAGCGGCAAATGCGGTCGCCAGACACAGCAACACGCAAACGAAGTAGATCGGCTTCATAGGAACCTTCCGTCGAATCTGAGATCAGGTAGAAAAGGCCGGCTCAGCTGCCGATAGAGAGACAGTTTCGCAGCCGCTGAGAACCGTCAGAATTGTCCTCCCGTGCACGCTCGTGGTCAATGGCCTGGGGAATGTGGCGAGAAGGGCGTCACCGCCGCGTGTGCTGACTCCGAATGTTCAACCTAAGTGTGCCCGCACTCCGCATTCATGCGGCATTACGCCCCCTCTTAAGGCGAGAACTAACATAGCGGCGAAAACCAAGCCCCAGCCACGAAGGAGTACGAACGGAGAATAGCAGGACGCAGGAGTACTTTCGCTGGATTCTGGTGGCGGCGGTTGGACTCGAACCAACGACCTACGGATTATGAGACCGTCGCTCTAACCACCTGAGCTACACCGCCATGAGGACGTAAATTTATACTAGCATATCGTTTTACGCGGTCGAGATGGGCTCGGTAAGGCGTCGGAATGGGCTCGCGCTGCGCCCTGCGGTGATTCTCGCGCCACTTCATATCGCCTGCCCTGCACAAAATCCCGAGGCCCACGCCCACTGGAAGTTGAAGCCTCCGAGCTGGCCCGTGACGTCAACGACTTCTCCGATGAAGAACAGGCCGGGAACTTTTCGCGCTTCCATGGTGCGGGCATGCAGTTCGTCGGTATCGACTCCGCCCGCGGTGACTTCGGCTTTCTCGTAACCCTCCGTCCTCTCAGGCCGTACTGCCCACGCGTGAAGTTTACGTGCGGCGTCAGCAAAGGCGGGAGCGGAGCTGCCCGTTGGCGGGTAAGCTTCCAGCCAATGGTCTGCCAGGCGGCGAGGCAATATTTCCCGCAGCAAAGATTTCCAACTCGACTGATCCTGGGGGCCGCGCTTTCGCAAAAGCTCGTTCAGATCGATTTCGGGCGCGAGATCGATCGAAATCGGCTCGCTCGCATTCCAGTAGGCGGAGATCTGAAGAATTGCCGGTCCACTCAGACCGCGATGCGTGAAAAGCATCTTTTCTCGAAAGCGCTCCCTTCCGCTGTGCGTCGAGGCGATCACCTCGGTCGAGACTCCGGCCAGATCGCACCAGCGCTTGCGGTCCGGTTCGCTGAAGACAAGCGGAACCAGCGCCGCTCGGGTCGGCTGAACCTTCAGGCCAAACTGGCGCGCCACGTTGTAACCGAATGAGGTAGCGCCGATTTTCGGAATCGACAATCCCCCCGTTGCAACCACCAACTGGGGGGCCGTGAACGTTGCGCCTTCAGCGCGCAATGTGAACTGGTCGTCCTTCTTGACCTCGGTGATTTTTGTGTTAAGGCGGATCTCGACCCGAGCGGCGCGGCATTCCTCTTCCAGCATTGCGACGATCTCGCCGGCCGAGCCATCGCAGAACAGCTGGCCTAGTTTTTTTTCGTGGTATGGAATGTGGTGCTTTTCGACCAGCCTGAGAAACGCCTCTGGGCTGTAACGGGCGAGAATCGACTTGGCAAAATGCGGATTCCGGGAAGTGAAATTATCCGCGCTCGCAAGAAGATTTGTGAAGTTGCAGCGGCCGCCGCCAGAGATCAGAATCTTTTTGCCGATGCGATCCGCGTGCTCGAGCACAAGCACTCGCCGCCCGCGCTTGCCGGCCTCAATGGCACACATTAACCCAGCCGCGCCCGCTCCCAGAATGATGGCGTTGTATCCTTGATCCACGCAAGAACGAGCTTAGCAGGCCGGGACAGCGGTTTTTTGCAGAAGCTATGACCAGCGCTTGTCTGATCAAAGTTCGCGGAGTGGTGCAGGGCGTGGGATTTCGTCCCTTCGTGTACCGCATCGCCACTGAATTGCATTTGTCGGGCTGGGTGCTCAACGGAGAAGAGGGAGTTGCAATCCACCTGGAGGGCGATGAGGCGCGGGTGCAAAGCTTTCTGGACCGCCTGAAAAACGAGGCGCCCCCGGCCTCTCGTATCGTTGAAATTGAAGTCGCGCACATCGCCGCCCTTGGATTCCAGAATTTCAGTATCAAAGAGAGCGAGCGCAATCAGCGGCCCACGGTGCGGATTTCGCCCGATCTCCCCGTGTGCGATGCGTGCTTGCTTGAAATGAGTGACGCTGGCAATCGTCGCCACCAGTACCCCTACATCAACTGCACCAATTGCGGGCCGCGTTACACGGTGATCCTGGCGCTCCCGTACGATCGTCCGAATACAACCATGAAGGACTGGCCGTTCGACGAGTACTGCGATCGGGAGTATCACGATCCGGCAAACCGGCGATTTCATGCCCAGCCGGTTGCCTGTCCGAACTGCGGGCCACACTACTATCTACGTGTAAACGCAGAAACGATACGCGGCGACGATGCTGTTATTCATCAAACCGTGGAATTGCTCAAAGCGGGAAAGATTGTCGCCGTGAAAGGCCTGGGCGGATATCATCTGGCTTGCGATGCGCGCAACGCCGCCGCGGTCGCCGCCATGCGGGCGCGAAAATTTCGCAAAGAGAAACCATTCGCCGTGATGGTTGAAACCGTCGCGGATGCCGAGGAGTTGGTAGAACTTTCCGCCGACGCGAAAGAGTTGCTCACTTCGATTGCCCGGCCCATCGTGCTGGCGCCCGCTAAAGCCGACCTGGCCCGCGTCGCCCCCGACAACCGTGAACTGGGCATTATGCTGCCTTACACTCCGTTGCAACATTTGCTGTTTGCCGCGGGCGCGCCCTCGGTACTGGTGATGACGAGCGCGAATCGCTCCAGTGAACCTATCGCTTATAAAGATGACGATGCCTTTGACCGTCTGTCGGGCATTGCCGATGCCTTCCTCGTCGGAGAGCGTCCGATTGCACGGCGAGTCGAGGACTCGGTGGCACGTGCCGGTGCGCTGGGCCCGGCCATTCTCCGGAGATCTCGCGGGTATGCGCCGGGCGCGGTGACAAGCTTTCCCATGCCGGGGCGGAAGGAGAAATCGATTCTCGCCCTCGGTGCCGACTTAAAGAACACCGTGACTCTGGTGGTCGAGGGGCAGGCTTTTGTAAGCCAACACATCGGCGATCTCGATCATTACGATGCCTTCCGCGCGTTCGAGGAAACGATCCGCGACTTGATGACGATGTATGAAATTCGCTGGGAGGACGTCGTAGTTGGCCACGACGCTCATCCCGAGTACCGCTCGACGGTACATGGCCTGCGGTTGCCGTCTGCCGAAAAACGCGCGGTGCAACATCACCGCGCCCACGTCGCGTCGGTGTTGTCCGAACGGGGCGCATGGGAGAAACCGGTGCTCGGAATCAGCTTTGACGGCACTGGCTATGGCGATGACGGCAGCATCTGGGGTGGAGAATTCTTCGTCGGAAGTTTGCAAAATGGATTTGAAAGAGTTGCACATTTGCGCCCGGCCGCTCTGCCCGGAGGCGACGCCGCGGCGCAATATCCGGTGCAGGCAGCTGCGGGTTTTCTGGCTCAGGTGGAGGGGTTGCCCAGACTGAGCGACCCGCCATTTTCTTTTCCTTCCCGCTACGCGACCGCTTTGCAGCTTGTTCATAAGAATGTGCGGACGTTTCCCACGACCTCGGTCGGACGGCTTTTTGATACCGCCGCCGCTCTGCTCGGCTTCACGCGTGACATCACATTCGAAGGGCAGGCTGCCATGTGGGTCGAGCACATAGCGCGCGCGGCGGGCAAAGTGGAAGGCTATCCATTCCCTTTTCTCAACGGAGAATTGGACTTCCGCCCATTGCTACAAGCGGTTGCGATGGATCGGATTAAAGGACGCAATGTTGCTGAAATCGCGCGTGCCTTTCAGCGCGGGATTGCGCACGCAATGGCCGAGGCTGCTAAGGAGTTGGCACGCAACCACCATGTGGACGTGGTTGTGCTCTCGGGCGGCGTTTTCCAGAATGAGTTGCTCCTCGAAGACTTGAAGGCAGAGCTCGGGAACACGGGATTGCGGCTTTGGACCAACCAGGCAGTTCCCGCGAATGACGGCGGCATCAGCTTAGGGCAGGCTGCGCTGGCGTTCTTCGCTGACACGAAGAATGCAGGAGTGAGGTCCGCCACCTGATGATCCCTTGGGTGCAGCCTGCCGTGCAATCAAGTACGCGGCGATCATTGAGTCTCCGTGGAATTTCTTCCCGCGTTCATAGAACGCAAGTAGGTTACAATCTGCCATCGCTCCTGCTCCGGTAGCTTCGACCAAACCGGCATTCCGCGCCGAACCTCTCCATTCGTCAGAATCCAGAAGAGCGTACCAGGCGTGGCTTGCTGGACTTCTGCGCGCAGCAAGCTCGGGCCGTGTCTTGTGCCGCCTGCCTTAGGTCCGTGACATTCGGCGCAGTGCTGCTCAAAGAGTTTTCCTCCCGCTCTCGCCTCCAGTGAATCGCCTTCGAAAGGATTCGTCCGCGTGCCGGCTTTCTGCGGAGCCTTTTCGAGCGCAGCATACACTGAAGACCTAGGCTTGCGCGGCGCTACATCGTCGTTCTGCGCCAGCGCCAAACAAACAGCGAAGGCGACGATAAAGAACGGCATCAAGTTCATGAGCGGCCTCTTCATACGTGGCCTCCTAGTAGTTGTCTAACCAACTCTCCGAAGCCGGAAAACTCGCGAGAAACTCCCCAGCGCAGGAGCACCCGGTGGCTATTGTTGTTCAGACCAAAGCCGCTGGAGAGGCGGAACGTCCAATCGGACGGGAGGTTCCACGCGATCGCGGGCGCAAGGTAGTGAGATGTGTTGGGCAGGCCGAGACTATGCGTGTCGCCTAGACCGCCATACATCTCGAAGCCGGCAATGAAATTTTCCCGGCAGAAATTGCAGCGATTGGGTAAAGCCTTCAGTGCAAGCGGATGACTTGCTCCCACGGCGTAGGCAAATTCCCAGGGCTCGCTGGGAGAAAGGTTCTTGGTGAAAATCGGATTTATCGCGACATTCCAGCCTTTGAAGGTGCTCGAGAGCAGAAGCTTGAGTTCCAGTTCGTGATCGTGTTCCTTACGCAGCTCCGAGTTGAGTTCTGCGAAGTCGGTCTCTACGTCGTGTCCCTCGACTTCCTTCACAATTTTGTCGGCCGCGCTGGTTTGCTCGTATTCGACGTAGAGTACCGGGTTGACCAAGTGCTCCAGTCGCAGCAGGCGAAGTCGATTTTCCACGCGAAAGCCCGTAAACACAGTGCTGTCGGAGAACGTCGTCTGCCCGTCAAAATACAACTCGGTCGTCCACCAGGCCGTTGTACCGTATTCGAACTCCGTCCAGAAGGCATGAAAGTCGTTGCCGCCGCGCTGGGTACCAAACGTCGAGAAATATTCCACCTCCAGACTGCCCGGCTCTTCCAGATAGTGGTCGTAGGTGACGATGTAGGGGCTCTCCTGCGCGAAGGACGACTGGCAAGAGAACAGTAAGAAAATAAGAATTAAGAAACCGCAGAAATGGAATCGGCCGCTCAGCCGAGGCCTGGAAACGAATAACCCAAGAGGCATGTTTCTTGTTTTCCTGACATCTAGCGTTGAAAGCATAGTTGCGACAAAGTCGCAATAAAGATTACAATCTCAGATTATGAGGCTTGGAACTGGACTGTCAACGAATCCCCAAAGATTTCGTTGCATGCTTCTTGCGATCACTTGCGACTTCGACAGGAGATTGTGAATGCCATTGCCGCACACTCAAATTCCAGGCCATCTGCAAACACAACTTGCCGGCCGCGGAATTCGCATGACCGCGCAGCGCCGCGCAATTCTGAGCGTCATCGAGACAGCGTCCAAGCATCTGGACGCCAGCCAGATTCTCCGCAAGGCGCGCGCGGTAGACAACTCGGTAGACCGAAGCACGGTTTACCGCACCCTGGACCTTCTGAAGCGGCAAGGACTGATCGACGAGCTTGACTTGATGCACCTGAACGGCGAGGGACATTACTACGAGAGGAAGCTGGGGCGTGATCATATTCACATGGCCTGCCTGCGCTGCGGAAAGATCACCGAGTTCGTGAGCGAGACTTTCGAGTCGTTGAAGACCCAACTGGAACGCGATTGCCGGTTTCACATCGTCGTCTCGCGCCTTGAGGTCGGTGGATACTGCGCGGGCTGTCGCCACTAGCGCCGCTCTGGCAAATCTGTTGGCTGGGAACACGGTCGTGTTTCGAAGGGCTTGGGGTGCTCCTGGGGTGTATAGTAAGGCAATCGTGGGGTGGTATGCGTTTGCAAGTTCTCGATCCCGATCCTGATAAAAAGCGGCCTCAGCTGGCCGAAAGTGTGACCGACACACTTCTGTCGCCCATTTTCTTTGAGGCGGTTCCCGACGCCATGGTGGCGGTGAATCAGAAGGGCGAGATCGTTCAAATCAATTCTCAAACCGAACGTCTGTTTGGATACACGCAAGACGAGTTGCTTGGGCAGCGCATTGAGGTGCTCGTTCCGGTCGGGCAGCGCGCGCTTCACCATCAGCACCGCGAACGCCTCCACCACAAGCCCGAAATGCGGCGTATGGGAGCCCAACTGGATCTCCGCGGCCGGCGCAAGGATGGCTCCGAATTTCCGGTGGAGATTAGTTTGTCCCCGGTACCTACCGATGCCGGAATGGTTGTGCTCAGTGCCATTCGCGACATCACCTATCGCAAGCGCATGGAGGAACAACTACGCAAAGCCCATGAGGAACTCGCCGCGAGCAAAGACCGGCAGCTTCAGGAGTCTCAGAATCGGCTGGCTCTGATCGTGGATTCTTCGCAAGACGCCATCATCGGAAAGAATCTTGACGGCACGATAACTCACTGGAACAAGGGCGCCCAACACATTTATGGATATACGGCAGAAGAGGTGATCGGCAAGCCGATCTCGCTTCTCGCTCCGAAGGATCGTCCGGATGAAATTCCGGGAATTCTGGAGAAAATCCGTGGTGGGGATGCAGTCGAGTATTTCGAAACCGTGCGCGTGAGAAAAGACGACCAGCGCCTGAACGTCTCGATTTCCGTTTCGCCCATTCGAAATGCCAATGGCGAAATCATCGGAGCCTCCGCCATTGCCCGCGATGTTACCAGCCAGAAGCGCGCGGAAGAACTGCTCCGGCAAGCGCAGAAAATGGAAGCGGTGGGGCGGCTGGCCGGTGGTGTTGCCCACGACTTCAACAACGTTCTCGGCATTGTTACGGCGTGCTGCGAACTGCTCCGCACCCGCATCGAGCCGAACGGCAACGCGCAATTTATAGACAATATTAGCGAAGCGGCCAAGCGCGGAGCTTCGCTCACCCGCCAACTTCTCATCTTCAGCCGCAGGCAAGTCGGCCTTCAGCCCCGCCTTCTCGACCTGAATGACTCTCTCAAGGAGGTGGTCAAGCTTCTGCGTCCGCTTATGGGAGACGACGTTCAGATTATCGTTCGCCATGGCGCCGACACTGCGGTCGTCGAATCGGACCCGGCTCAGCTCGATCAGATTGTCTTGAACATCGCGGTGAATGCCCGCGATGCGATGCCCAGGGGCGGAAAGCTGATTCTTGAGACCTCGGTCCAGGAATTTGATGCGGCGTTGGCGGAACGGCATCCTCCCATGAAACCGGGAAAGTACGTTCTGCTGGCCATCAGCGATACCGGAACCGGCATGGATGCCACGACTCTCGCGCAAATCTTTGAGCCTTTTTTTACTACCAAAGAAACCGGCAAAGGAACGGGATTGGGCTTGGCGACTGTGTATGGAATCGTGAAGCAAAGTGGCGGCCACATTTGGGTCTATAGTGAAGTCGGGCGCGGCACGACGTTCAAGATCTACTTGCCGGCCGCCGATCACAAGCTGGAGACGGCGCCCGCCAAATCTGAAACGCTGCCTCCGAAGGCGCAGGGGAAATTTGTTCTCCTGGTCGAGGATGACGCGCTGATGCGCACCCTGACGCGTCAAATGTTGGAAGAACACGGTTACGCCGTGGTTGAAGCGGAGGATGGAAAATCCGCTTTGGGCAAATTGAGTTCCCCAGGCGCGTCGATTGATTTGGTGTTGACTGACGTCGTGATGCGAGGGATGAGTGGGCCAGAGTTAACACTGGAACTTATGCAGCGCTATCCGGCCATCAGGGTCGTCTATATGTCGGGGTACACAGGCGAACTCATCGAGCAAAACGGCGACGGCATGCACGGGCTGGCCATGTTGGACAAACCATTCACCCGGGCTATGTTGCTGAAGACGGTCCACGAAGCGCTTCGGCAAGGTAGCTCTGATTAAGTCTCGCCGATAGCATAGGGCCAGAACCCACTACGAGCGGCTTTAGCCACTGAGACCTTGCTTTCATTGACTCGCCGCGCACCACCCACGTAAGATTCGCGCCAGCGACTCGGAGGACGATTTTTGTCGTCGAGTCTTTGGACATGCCAATCGATCCGCTCGAAACTCTTGGAAAGGCCGCGAAGTACCTTCTGATTACTCTGACCATTCTCTATGCGTTGGACTGGAGTCTGTTCGAAGCGCGGCGAGCGCGGGGAACAGCGATGGGAACCGTTGCGGTGGAGCAGTACCTGCAGACACCGCTCAAGGGCAGCAAGGCAGAGTACGATTACATGGGGACGGCCGACCAGACTTGCTCGCGGACCCTGTTTCCGCAGTACGCAGTCTCACAATGGAATGCGCCTTGCTGGTGGCTTGCGCGGCACAAGGCGCAGTGGCAGTAGCCAGGCCTCAATGACTTTTCCCGCAGCCTGGTAAGACTGTCCCCTACGCCCTACTGCTGGATCGTCCGCTCATTCTGCGAAGGCTTTTGCGTCACCTGCTGGGCAGTTGGCAACTGCGAAACATCCCATCCGCCTCCCAGCGCTTCCACCAGTAGGACGGCACTGGTCATTTGCTGCACATGCAGGTTAAGAAGCGTTTGTTGCGACGCCAGCAACGTCGTCTGTGTAGTTAATAAGTTAAGGTAAGGATCGAGGCCAGTTTCATAGCGGCCCTTTTCCAGGTCGAACGCTTTTTGTGCTGCATCCACTGCCGCCCCCTGGTGCTCAATTTCCTGCCATAGCAGGCGTGTTGCCGCCAGGTCATCTTCTACCTGCTGAAATGCGGTCAGGACGGTCTGCCGATAGCTGGCGACATCGGCGTTGTAAATCGCTACGTATTGATCGATCGTGGCGCGGCGCAGGCCGGCGTCAAATACTGTTTCAGATATTGACGGCCCAATCGACCATTCCCGGCTGGCGGCATTGAACAGTTTGCTGATGGCGCGCGAAGCAAAACCGCCACTGGCGCTCAAGGTCAGCGAAGGATAGTACGCCGCATAACCAATTCCGATGGTGGCGTTGGCCTCCGCCATCTGGCGTTCCGCAGCGGCGATGTCCGGACGGCGCTCCAAAAGTTGCGACGGCGTGCCGGTCGGGAGAGCGGGGGGCTGCGCGGTAAGCGCCCGAACCGGCATCGAAAAATCGGTCGCGACTTTCCCAAGGAGCGTGGCAATGGCGTGTTCGTACTGCGCGCGCGCGATCGCAACATTGGTCGCAGAGGCGCGGGCGCTTTCCAGAGTCTGGCGAGCCTGTTGCACCGAAATCTCATCGCCGGTCCCGACGTCGTACTGCGCCTGCACCAACTGCAGCACTTCTTCATCCGTCTTCACGGTGTCGTTCAGAATCCTCTGCAGTTCGTCCTGGCCCCGAATCTCGAAGAATGTTTCGGCCAGTGTGGCTTGTTCCAGCAGCCGCTCGCTTTCCAGGTCCGCCGCGCTAACCTGGGCGGCAGCCCTAGCGCTCCGCACGGCATTCCGTACGCGGCCGAACAGATCCAGCGCCCAGGAAATATCCAGCGGCAGTGAGATATCTGAAGTAGTCGCACCGCTCGAGCCGCCCGTCCCGCTGGTGCCGGGCGACAAGGTCCCCGACGAATGAGCCCGCGTGAAACCCGCTCCGATACTCACGGTCGGGTAGTACTGTGCGCGAGTCTCGCGAATTATCGCGCGGGCCGCGAGATAGTTCTCGAAATATTGCTTGATGGTCTGGTTGTTGATGTTCAACTGTTGTTCGAGATCGTTGAGTTCAGGCTGCTGAAACACTTCCCACCAATTGCCGCGCAGCATCTGATCCTGAGGCGACGCAACTTTCCAGCCCTCCGCATCCTGGAAGTTGACGGGCGATTCCTTGTAGTTCGGAGCGGCGGCCACCGGCGCGGAAGGCTTGTGATACTTTGGCCCAGGCGTGCAGCCCGCCAAGCTTAGACATATCAGTGCGGCCGCCATCGTGGAACTCATCTTTAACAGGGACCGCTTTGAGACGAACATCTTTGCCACCAACATCTGAGACATTGAGATTTGGAAACTTTTCGTCATGCCATGCCTTCTTCGGACAGCGGAGCCAATGTGTCGCGCTCTTTCCCAAGCAAGCGTAGCCGCAGCCTGTCCATAAACAAATAAACGACGGGAGTTGTATACAGGGTCAACATCTGGCTCACGATAAGCCCGCCGACGATAGACAATCCCAGCGGGCGCCGCAACTCCGATCCTGTCCCGGTGCCGAAGGCCAGCGGCAGCGCGCCAAACATCGCCGCCATGGTGGTCATGAGAATTGGGCGAAAGCGCAGCATGCAAGCGGTAAAGATGGCGTCATAGGTCTTCATGCCCTGCTCGCGCTCGGCCTGAAGGGCAAAGTCAATCATCATGATGGCATTCTTCTTGACGATGCCGATCAGCAACACGATGCCGATGATGGAAATCACGTTGAGATCATTGTGGAAGATCAGCAGCGCGAGCATCGCCCCGACGCTAGCCGAGGGCAGCGTGGAAATAATCGTCAGAGGATGCACAAGGCTTTCGTAGAGAATTCCGAGCACAATGTAAACGGCGAGTACGGCCAAAATGGCCAACATCCATTCCGTGCTCAGAGAATCCTTGTAGGCCTGGAGGGTGCCGGCAAAATAGCCGTGAATAGTGGAGGGCGTTCCTAGTTTTTCCTGCATCTGCGAGATCAGCCGCGTGGCATCGCTCAGCGCAAGACCTGGCGCAAGATTAAAAGACACGGTCACCGATGGGAACAACCCCGAGTGCGCCACTGACAACGGAGTCGTTTTGGTTGTGAATTTTGCGACCGTGTTAAGCGGCACGTTCCCTTTGCCGTTTGGAAGATATATATTCTTCAGCCCGGCAGGCGATTGCCAATAAGGCGGCGCCACTTCCAAGACCACATAATACTGGTTTAGCGGCTTGAAGATGATCGAGGTTTCTTGCTGGCCGAATGCGCTGTACAAAGTGGAATCCAGTGTCTGAGGCGTAATTCCGAGCTGCGCGGCCGCCATTCTGTCGTAGTTTACGTAGGATTGCAGGCCGCCATTCTGCTGGTCTGAGTTCACGTCCTGCAGGCCGGGCACCTTTTTCATGTTAGCCAGAAGAATCGGGCCCCACTTATTCAGGTCGTCGACATTGTCGGCCTGAATCGTGTATTGATACAGCGCGTTGCTGCCGCGGCCACCGATGCGAATGTCTTGCGCCGCCTGCAGGAACGCCTGCGCTACGGGTAGCCGGTTCAGCTTTGGGCGCAGGCGGTTAATGATGTCGGGCGCAAAGATTTTGCGCTCGCTCAGCGGTTTGAGCGCGATATAGATGAAACCTCCGTTGCCTCCGCCTGTATATGCGTTCACGTGGTAAACCGCCGGGTCGGCCTTGATCACGTCCACCAGTTGCAGAATCGAGTTTTCCATCAGCGGAAACGACGCGTCCTGCGGCCCTTGCACACCGCCGACAATTGCGCCTGTGTCCTGCTGCGGGAAGAAGCCCTTGGGCACGCGCATGATCAGAACCACATTGAGGGCGATCACCAGGATGAGGACGGTCAGTATCAGGCCCGGATTATCGAGCACCCAATGAAGAGTACGGCGATATCTCTCCAATATGCCGTTGAAGACACGTTCGTTCAGGCGGTAAAGCCAGCCGTGATGTTCCTCCTCGCTGTGGGTCTTGAGCAGATGGGCGCACATCATGGGCGTGGTGGTCAGTGAGACAACCATGGAGACCAGAATCGCGGTGGAAAGCGTGACCGCAAATTCCCGGAACAAGCGGCCAACGATCCCGCCCATCATCAAAATCGGGATGAAAACGGCAATCAGCGAAACGCTGATGGAGAACACAGTGAAGCCAATTTCCCGCGCTCCCTGAAGCGCTGCCTCGAACGGGGCCATGCCCGCTTCCAGGTGCCGGGAAATGTTCTCCATGACCACGATAGCGTCATCGACCACAAACCCGGTGGAGATGGTCAGCGCCATGAGCGAAAGGTTGTCCAGGCTGTAGCCGCACAGGTACATCACGGCAAAAGTGCCGACCAGCGACACGGGAACAGCCACGCTCGGAATCAACGTCGCCCGCACGTTTCGGAGAAAGACAAATACCACCAGCACTACCAGGATCACGGAACCAATCAACGACCGTTCCACGTCGCCCAAACTGGCGCGGATGGTGGTGGTTCGGTCGAATACATTCGTAATGTCGATTCCCGCCGGGATGGATGCTTTCAACGACGGGATTGAGGCTTTGACTCGATCCACGGTTTCAATGATGTTCGCGCCCGGCTGCCGAAAGATGATGATCGTGACTGATTGCTTGCCATCCATGTATCCGGCGTTGCGCAGGTTTTGGACGGAGTCAATTACGTCAGCCACATCGGAGAGCCGCACTGCGGTGCCGTTGTGGCTACCGACGATCAGCGGTTTGTAGTCGGCCGCAACTGCCATTTGATCGTTGGTGACGATGTCGGCCGTAGTGCTTCCATTGGCGATCTGCCCGAGCGCAGAATGCGCGTTGGCCAAGCGCAAAGTGTTCTCAATTTGGCCGAACGAGATGCCATAGCTGTTCATCTGCGTGGGGTTCAACTCCACGCGGACCGCGGGCGAAGACGCGCCGCCGACGCTTACCTGTCCTACACCCGAAATTTGCGAAATGCGCTGCGCCAGAACCGTGGACCCGGCATCGTACATTTGGCCCTTGCTGTAGACATCGGAGGTGAGCGCCAGAATCATGATGGGCGAGTCCGCAGGATTCACTTTGCGGTAGGTCGGATTCCCGGGTAGGTTCGCCGGTAGATATGTGCGGGCAGCGTTAATCGCGGCTTCCACGTCCCGTGCAGCACCATCAATGTTTCGGCTCAGATCAAACTGAATGGTGATGTTGGTGCTGCCCAGCGAACTGGACGACGTCATTTCCGTGATGCCGGCAATGTGTCCGAGTTGCCGCTCCAGCGGCGTGGCGACCGAAGAAGCCATGATGTCGGCGCTGGCGCCTGGCAGTCCGGCGCTGATGTTGATCGTGGGAAAATCAACCTGAGGCAGTGGCGAAGCCGGCAGCACGGTATACGCGATCGCGCCCGCGATTCCAATGGCGACCGTCAGCAGCGTAGTTGCTACCGGTCTGCGAATGAATGGGCTCGAAACGCTCATGCTCCCTCAGTCGTCAGCGTGCCCGCGCCGCCCTCGTTGTTTTCGTTGCCCCCGAATCGCTGGGCGATCCTGTCGAAGAAGATGTATATGACGGGCGTGGTATAGAGCGTGAGCACTTGGCTCAGCAGCAACCCTCCGACCATGGCGATACCAAGGGGGCGTCGCAGCTCCGATCCCAATCCCCTGCCGAACGCCAGCGGCAAGCCGCCGAGTAGCGCGGCCATGGTCGTCATCATGATGGGGCGAAAACGCAGCAGGCTCGCTTCGTAAATGGCGTCGGTGGAGCTCTTTCCGTGCTTGCGCTCCGCCTCGAGCGCGAAGTCGACGATCATAATGCCGTTCTTCTTCACAATGCCGATTAACAGGATGATTCCAATGATGGCCACGACGCTGAGGTCCTGGCCGAACAACATCAGCGCCAGCAACGCTCCCACGCCGGCGGAAGGCAGAGTGGAGAGAATCGTGACCGGGTGGATGAAGCTTTCGTAGAGAACTCCCAGCACAATGTAGACCGTCACCAGTGCCGCCAGGATTAGCAGCGATTCATTCGAAAGCGAATTGCGAAATGACGCGGCCGTTCCCTGAAAGCCGGTTTGCAGGCTCGCGGGCGGGTTGGAATTGTCAGCCATGCTGTCAATCTTGCTGATGGCCGTGCCGAGCGACGCCCCTGGAGCCAGGTTGAACGAAATGGTTACCGCCGGGAACTGTCCTTGATGCGTGATGGTCAGTGGCTCTTTGATCAATTGCAGATGTGTAAAAGCGTCCAGCGGGACCGCATTTGCGATCTGCGAGCTTTTGGTCAAGTTAGTGCTGACGGTCGTTTGGGCAAGAGCTGTCTGCAAGGGCGCGAGCAGCGCTTGAGCGGGTGTGGGCGTGTACTGCGCCGATTCGGTCGCCGCATTCGATCCAGCGGATGCGGAACTCGAACTCGAGAACGAAGTGGCCGCTCCCGCTCCGGTCGCTCCCGAAGACGCATTCGATTGCAGGAAGATAGACTGCAATTTGTCGGGACTGGTCTGGAACGTAGGCAGCGCCTCCAGGATCACGTGGTACTGGTTAAGTTGCGTATACATCGTGCTGATCTGGCGCTGGCCGAACGCGTCATAGAGTGCGTTGTCAATCGTTGCTGTCGCAATTCCCAGGCGCGATGCCGTGATGCGGTCAATGTTCAGCGACACGGCGAGTCCGCCGGTTTGCTGGTCGGTAGCCAAATCCTCCAGCTCCGGCATGCTCTTCATCTGCGTGAGGAATTTATTGGTCCAGTCATTCAATTCGTTTATATCCGGATCTTCGAGCGTGTACTGATATTGCGTGCGGCTTACGCGGTCGTCGACGGTAATGTCCTGGACCGGTTGCATATAGACCTCGAACCCCTGCACGCGGTCGTGGATTTTCGGCTGTATGCGGCGGATCACATCGGAAGCGCTCAGGCCGCGGTCGCTCAGGGGCTTCAAGTTGATCGAGAAGCGACCCGAGTTCATGGTCGTGTTCGTGCCATCCACGCCGATGAAGGAAGAAAGACTTTCGACGGCGGGGTCTTCCAGGATTAACTTTGCGACTTCCTGCTGTTTTTCGCTCATGGCAGCGAAGGAAACAGTTTCCGGCGCTTGCGAGATGCCCTGGATTATTCCTGTGTCCTGCACCGGGAAGAACCCCTTGGGAATGAAGATATAGAGCGCGACGGTGAGAATCAACGTGGCGACCGCAACCAGCAGAGTAATGGTCTGGTAGCGCAACACGACTTTGAGCGTGCGGCCATAGAACGCGATCATGCGATCGAACATGTGCTGGGACCATACATAAAATCGTCCCTGCTGCGATTCCGGCGTGTGCTTCAGAATGCGCGCGCACATCATGGGCGTCAGAGTCAGCGAAACTACGGCGGAAATGATGATGGTCACGGCCAGAGTTACGGCAAATTCGCGGAAAAGCCGCCCTACTACGTCCCCCATGAAGAGCAGCGGAATCAGCACCGCGATGAGCGAGACCGTCAGCGAGATAATGGTGAAGCCGATTTGTTCCGCGCCCTTCAGCGCCGCCTGCATCGGCCGGTCGCCTTCTTCCAGATAGCGCGAAATGTTTTCGATCATCACGATGGCGTCGTCCACCACGAAGCCGGTGGAAATGGTCAACGCCATGAGCGAGAGATTGTCGAGACTGTAGCCCAGCCCATACATCACCGCAAACGTGCCGACCAGCGACAGCGGCACGGCAACGCTCGGAATGATGGTCGCCTTCCAACTGCGCAAGAACAGAAAAATAACCAGCACCACCAGCCCCACGGTCAACATCAATTCGAATTCGACGTCATCGACCGAGGATTGAATGCTCGTCGTCAGATCGGTCAGTTTCGTCACCTGAATGCTGGCCGGGAGATTCGCTTCGAGTTGCGGCAGCAGCTTTTGAATGCTCTTGACGACGGTGATCGTGTTGGCACCGGGCTGGCGTTGAATGTTGAGGATGACCGCAGGAGTGTTATCCATCCAGGCGGCCTGGTTCGAGTTTTCCGCGCCGTCGACAACTTTGGCGACGTTTTTCAGAAAAACCGGAGCGCCATTGCGGTACGCCACAACCACATTGCGATAATCTCCGCTCGTCACTAACTGGTCGTTAGCGTCGATTTGATAATCCTGCCGCGGCCCGTCGAAATTTCCCTTGGCCGCATTGATGCTGGTCGCCGTCAAAGCCGTGCGCAGCGACTCCAAGTCAATCCCATAGGAGGCCAACGCCACCGGATTCGCCTGAATGCGCACGGCCGGCTTTTGGCCGCCGCTGATGCTTACCAACCCAACGCCGCTCAACTGAGAAAGTTTCGGGGCCAGGCGCGTGTCCACCAGATCTTCCACGCGCGAGAGCGGAATCGTATCGGAGGTAATTGCGAGCGTCAGCACGGGCGCATCGGCGGGATTCGTCTTGCTGTAAATCGGCGGCGTCGGCAGGTTCGAAGGAAGAAAACTTTGCGCCGCGTTGATGGCCGATTGCACTTCTTCTTCGGCAACGTCAAGGGGCAGGGCGAGGACAAACTGCAAAACCACCACCGAAACCCCGCCGGCACTGGTCGAGGTCATCTGGCTCAGCCCCTGCAACTGGCCGAACTGCCGTTCGAGCGGCGCCGTCACGGTCGTGGCCGCGACATCTGGGCTGGCACCCGGATAAAACGTCAGTACCTGGATGGTCGGGTAATCGACCTGCGGCAAGGCGGAGACCGGCAACTGAAAATAGGCCACGATGCCTGCCAGCAGGATTGCAGCCATGAGCAACGAAGTTGCCACCGGCCGCTGAATAAATGGCCGAGAGGGACTCAAGGCTTCTTTTTCTCCGGTGGCGCGCCTTGCGGAGCGTTCTGCGGTTGCGTTTGTTGTGGCTGCGACTGTGTCTGCGACGGTGACCGCTGGCCGGGCACCTGTTGCGCCACATTCACCTTGGCGCCGTTTTGCAGCTTTTCAAAGCTGCTGTCGGCCACCACCTCGTCAGGATTCAGGCCGTTGACCTCTGTCAATCCGTTGTCGGTAACTCCGGTGGTGATATTGCGTTGCTGCGCGGCACCGTTCTGGATCACCCACACAAAGGCTTGCGTCCCGTTATGCTGAATGGCCGACGCGTCCACCAGCGTCACATCGTGCAGAGTGTTTACCAGCAGGCGCGTATTGACAAACTGATTGGGAAACAACTCATTGTTCTTGTTGTCGAAGACGGCACGTAGTTTCACCGTGCCGGTGGTGGTGTCGATCAAGTTGTCGGTAGTGAGAAGCTTTCCCGTGGCGATCATCTTCGACTGCGCGCGGTCCATCGCCTGCACGGCCAGCGATTGCGTCTTGTGCATCTGCGCCAACACCTGCTGCAGATTGTCTTCGGAAATCGTGAAGACAACTGTGATGGGCTGGAGCTGAGTGATGACCGCCAAAGTCGTCCCGCCGCCCGCGCTCACCACATTCCCCGGGTCTACCAACCGGAGGCCGACCCGGCCCGTGATGGGCGCAACAATGTGGCAAAATCCTACCTGCACGCGGTCATAATCGACCGTGCCCTCATCGACTTTCACCGTGCCCTGGGTTTGCTGAACCAGCTTTTCCTGATCGTCGACTTGCTGTTTCGCAATCGCATTGCGCGCCCACGCTGCCTGGTAGCGGGCCAAATCCATCTGCGCCTGCTCTAACACGTGGGTATCGCGTTCAAGCGTTCCTTCCGCCTGCTTCAGAGTTGCCTCATAAGGGCGTGCGTCGATGTCGACCAGAGGATCTCCCTTGTGCACCAGTTGGCCCTCGCGATAATGAACCGCGACCACTTGGCCGCTTACCTGGCTGACGATGGAGTCGGTATAAACCGGTGTCACCGTGCCAATCGCCGTGAGATAGACGCCGATGTCGCCTTTGGTAGCCTTCGCTTCAGTGGCAGTAACCGTGCCGCCGAAACCGCCTCGGCCCGCCGGAGTGGCAGGAGAGGCTGCATTGTTGCGCGTAACTACCCACCAGAACACGAGCCCGAAGATGAGCAGCACGACGATCCAAACCCACGCCCGGCGTTTGGGCTTGTGCCCCTTTTCCGCCGGCGGCGTTTCACGGGTTGGTGGCGCAAGTTCAGGTGCGATTGGTGTGCGGGAAACTTGTTCGGTCATCGTAGGGTTAGACGATTGAAAGCTGTATTTGACAAATTATCGAGTCAACAGAACCTTACGGCGGAAATGCTTTGCCGAGACACTATTATGGCCTATTCAAACACGATCTGCCGTAAAGTCCTGTAAAGTGTCGGGCCGAAAGGTACCGTCAAGAAAGCCGCACGGAGGATGCTGGCGGTAGATACACAATTCACTTCTTCTCGCGGAACTGCGATGCCAGGCGGCCAGATCGCTCCCGATCCATCACCCACACCCACGGATGCTCCGATCGCAGAACTAACCCCAGCCCTCTCAAGGACCGCCGCGCTCGGATGCTCTTTTCAAACTCGCGCCTCTCGAGTTGATCGCTCACGGTCATGTAGATCATAAGAAACGGCACGATGAGCACAATCGCCGCAGCGAAGAACAGCAACAGGTCACTTCGATACTCCCACACCAGCCCCGCCACCGTACCCACGATCCCGCCCAGAATTCTGTGGAGGTTAATTCGGAGGGCCAGCCAGATCGCAATTCCGACCACCAGCATGGAACCGAGCGCCAGCCCGCGCTCAGACCGAGGCGTGCAAATTAGAAGAACGGCGACGAACAGCAGAAAGACAATGATGGCGCCCATGGCCGGTTCCCTTGCTTAAATCATGAAGAAAAAGAGAAGCCGCGTCAATGAGGCAGCTATGACCGCACCGCGATCATCAGCCCGCTCGGTCCGGGCAATCGAACTCGCCGTACGTCAGAGAAGCCCGCCTCCCGCAGCCAACTAGCATATTCGGACTCGCTGTAGCTCGCGCCCGCGCGTGTGTTCACCAGCATATTCAGCGAGAAAAGCGCGGCGGCGCGGGGAGCGGTCTTGCCGGGTTCCAGAATGAAGTCCTGCACCACCAACTGTCCTTTGGGCGCGAGCGCGCTATAGGCTCGATTGAAGAGCTGGCGGTTCTCCTCGGGCGAAAACATATGGCAGATCGCGAGAATGGTAATGAGGTCGTAATTCTCTCCCAGCGGATCCCGTAGCATGTCGCCCACCCGAGTCGTGATGCGATCCGAAAGTCCAGCCTGGCGGATGTATTGCTGAGTGAGTGGAACGACATCGCCGAGGTCGAGAATCTCCGACTTCAACCCAGGCACGGCCCGCGCAAAGGCAATGGAGTATGCTCCCGATCCCCCGCCCAGGTCCAGCATGCGTTTGATTCCGTTCGCCCCCACCGCTTTCACGACCGCGCCGGCCCGGTCCTTCGCATTTTGGTCCATGGCGGCAATAAAATCTCGCGTCCGATCCTCTTCACCCTGCCCAGTCTCAACTGCGGTCCCGGCGCGCACGCACTCGGTCAGCGTCGACCACCGATGCCAGATGTGTGCGATGTGCAACAACCCAGGTTGGGCATTATCGCGAGAACCGGCGGCGAAGAAGCGCGCGCTCGCAGCAGTATTGAAGAACGTTCCATCTCGCTTTTCGAGCAGCTTCAGGCTCGCCAGCGCATTCAGCAGCATCTCGGTCGCTCGCGGATCACTGTGAACTTTCTGTGCGGCCTGCTCAGCGGAAGCGCCAGGACCGATTGCCGTAAACAAATCGAGTTCGAGCGCCGTGAGCAGCGTGCGGCTGGGCATGAAAGATCGAGTCAATTCGAAGAGGTTGTCGGGAAGCGTGCCAGCCTCATCTTTGGCTTTGACCATCGCCAGATACTGTTTCGTATGCTCGGTCGCCGCCGCCTTCATCGCCGGCGCATCATTCCACTCCAGCCGCGACACCACTTTGCCAGCCCGTAAATGCAAACTAACAATCTCCGGCACGTCTTCCGCTTTCACCTTGCGATACCACACTCCTTCCGGGTACGTAATCATGATGGGTCCGTCGTCGCACAATCCAAGACAGCCGCAGGAAGACACCTGAACGTCGCCGCTCAGCCCTTGCGAGCCCAACTCGCGATGCAGAGCCCCCAAAACGGACATCGATCCGCTGGAGGGGCAACACGTAACGCCTTCCGGCTTTTCTTGTGTACAGACGAATATGTGATGACGAAACGGCTCCATGAATTTCCTCCGACAACTCAATTCGAGAAAGGCTACTTTGCATTCGACCGTCAGGTGCGGACGTTGAATCGCAACCGAGATAACGTCAAATTCTCTTCCGCGAAGGCCTTTCCTGCCGTGATTCAAGTCACAGAAGGCAGAGGAATGATCTGTTTTGCTTGGTCGGCCAGGTTGCGTCTACAGGCCCAGGTACGCCCGCCGAACTTCGTCCATGCGCGCAACTTTCTCGGACTCGCCTTCGATCGGCACCCGCCCTTCGGCAAGAACATACGTGTAGTCACTGACCGCCAGGGCTAGGTGAACATTCTGCTCCACCAAAACGATGGTAATTCCCTGCTGCTTGAGCGTTTTCAAAGTCAGAAAAAGCTGTTGCGCCAAAACCGGCGCCAAGCCGAGGGAAAGCTCGTCGATCATCAGTACAACCGGCTCCTGCATCAGTCCGCGGCCCATGGCCACCATCTGCTGCTCGCCGCCGGAAAGTGTGGATGCCCGCTGTTTCAACCGTTCTTTCAGCCGCGGAAACGCCTGATAGACGCGCTCCAGGTTCTCCTTCTGTCGAGTCCGGGCGCGACGGGAATACGCGCCCATCTCCAGATTTTCCTGAACCGACATATCCGGAAAAAGCTGCCGCCCCTCCGGCACCAACACCAGTCCGCGCGCCGCCTTGGCATGCGGAGAAAGCTTCGTAACATCATCGCCATTGAGCAACACGCGGCCGCGCCACGGCCGAATGCTGCCCATGGTCGTGCGCAGCGTCGTGGTTTTGCCGGCGCCATTCGCGCCGATCAAGGTGGTCAACTGCCCGGCTCGCGCTTTGATCGAGATGCCCCAAAGCACTTGCACTTCGCCGTAGCCGGATTCGACGCCGTTCAGTTCGAGGGCAACATCACTCATTGTGCCCCTCGCAACTTGTCGACGATGTCCGGGAAACCCAGGTAAGCCTCGACCACGTCGGCATTCTTCACCACTTCCGCGGGCGGAGCTTCAGCAATCTTCCGGCCCAGGTTCAGCACCACAATGCGATCGGAAAGATTCATGATGGCCTGCATAACGTGCTCGATCATGAATACCGAGACGCCGCCGTCGCGGATGCTCAGGATCAGCGAAATCATCTGGCCGATCTCGGTGGGATTCAATCCAGCCAGGACTTCGTCGAGCAGTAGCAGTTTGGGCCGCGCCGCCAGAGCGCGCGCGACTTCAAGCCGCTTCTTGCCGGCCAGCGTGAGCGCGCGGGCCGACGAATTGGCGCGGTCGGCCAGGCCAACCCGTTCCAGCACTTCGAGCGCGGTGGTGCGAGCCTCGCGCATGGATTGTTTCTCGCGGCCAAAGCAGGCGCCAACAATCACATTTTCCAGCACACTCATGCCGCTCAGTGGGCGCACGATCTGGTGGGTGCGCGCCAAGCCGAGATGAACCACCTGATCGGGCGAGCGGCCCGTGATGTCCTTTCCCCAAAAAGCAATGGTTCCCGCGTCGGATTTGAAAACTCCGTTCACCAGATTGAACAGAGTCGTTTTTCCAGCGCCGTTGGGGCCAATCAGTCCCAGTATTTCGCCCTCGCCCAGATTGAAGCTCACGTCGGAAACAGCTTGCAATCCGCCAAAACGCTTGCTGATCCCGCGAACTTGGAGAAGATCGTTCATTCGATCACCTCACGGGACCGTGGCGCAAGCCGATAGAGCCAGCCGATCAGCCCGCCGGGTGCAAGCCGTATCACCAGCAACAGCAGGGCGCCCGCGATCACCAGGTGAAACGCGGAGAGCCGCGGAGAAGTCAGCAAGTAAGAACGCAGCCGTTCGTAGAGGCCGGCGCCGAGAGCGGAACCGGCGACCGTTCCCTGTCCGCCAAGCATCAGCATCACGATGCCTTCGAGCGAGAGCATATACTCGAACGCGATCGAAGGATCGATCATACCGTTCTTGAAAAACATCAACGCGCCCGCTACCGCAGGTAAGAATGCCGACACGCTATAAATGATTGCCTTGTAAAGAGTAGCGTTCACACCGAGGACAATGGCAGCATCTTCATCCTCGCGAATCGCGAACAGCCCAAGGCCAAATTTGGAGCGCCGAATCCCCAGGCTCAGGATCAGCGACAACGCCATCACAGCAATAACGAGGAAATAAGTGCTCCAAAGAGCATGCTTGGGCCCACCCAGTGGCGCATATGATTCAAATGAAACGTACATGCCCGTCGATCTGCCCCACGACTCGAAATTGGAGACGAATGCCTGCACCGCTTCCAGCACGCCAATCGTAGCGAGCGCAAAATATGCGCCGCGCAGACGGAGAATGCCGAGTCCAAAAAGCAGCGCCAGCAAGCTGACCGCCACGCCCGCCGTCAGCGCGGCCGGAATCAGGTGCCAACTTCGCACCGTCATCAGATATAGACCCACATATCCGCCCAGCCCGTAAAACACGATGTGGCCGAAGTTCACGTAGCCCGTGTAGCCGATCATCAGGTTCAGGTTGCTGGTCAAAATGATGGCGACCGCAACCAGAATAAGGTCCTCGCGCAAGGCGACGTTATTGCCATGCTGCGGAAGCCACGCGAACACCGCCGCCAGCACCAGAATCATCCAGAACAATGGCCGCCGCAGCATCATGCGTTTGCCCTTCCGAAAATGCCGCGCGGAAAAAGAATCAGCACCACCACAAACAGCCCGAACTCAATCAGCGGAATCCAACTGACGGCGATGAACGGCGACACTGCCCCTTCCAGCAGCCCCAGGAGCACGCCCGCCACCAGCGCACCGAAAGGCTTGCCCAGCCCGGCCAGAACCGTCACGACGAAACTCTTCAGCTGGTAACCAGCTCCGGAAAGAATCGTAAAAGGAAACAGCGTTGAGACCAGCGCTCCCGAAGCCGCCGCCAGCGCGATGCCAATAGCAAAGGCCACCATCAGCACGCGCGTCGAAGAAATCCCCATCAACTCGGCAGCATCGCGATTGTCCGCCACTGCACGAATGGCTTTACCGGCCCGCGTTCGATACAAAAACAGCTCCAGCAGCAGCGCGATCACGACAGCCGAGACGGCCGCCGCGATGTGGTTTCCAGTGAACGTGTACGCGCCCACCGTGATGCCCGGCAGGCTGAAGTTCACGTTGTAAGGGCTGGTGCTCCAGATTGCCGTGCCGATGCCGATCACCATCATGTTGACGGCGAATGTCGACAGCAGGCTCATCAATTGCGGGCGATCGATCACCCAGCTCACCGAGAGCCAGTAAACAATGATGCCGAGAAAGAACCCCGCCGCGATCACGGGGATCAGCAACAGGTAAGGGTTCGCAGCGCTGGCGCCAAACAGCAGATACATGCCAAACATGCCCAGCGCAATCATGGCGCCATGCGTCAGGTTGATGACGTCCATGACTCCCCAGATGAGGCTCAGTCCCATCGCGGCCAGCCCATAGACCGAGCCGATCAGCAGACCATCAATCATGGAGGCAAGAATGCCGGACATGTTTCACCTCTGCGCCGCAAAGCATACGGTCGCTAGTCGGCAGTCGTTAGTCGTTGGCAAACGTGCGCCCAGCGGTCGCCCTTGCAGACCGCGAACGACCAACGACGCGTAAGCAGCGCCCGCGCCGTCAAACTCTGCGAAAACCTCAATGAATCGGGTACACCAATTCCGCGCTCTTCCCCGCCAGCGGCCAGATCACCTGTTTTGTCAGCTTGCCGGACTTGTCCTTCTGCCACTGCGCCAGAACAATAGCGTGCCCCACCTGCAGTCCGTGTTCGCTTGCCACCGTAGAAAATTTCGTGCGCCCGTAGAACGTCGTCATGTCGGTGGCATTCAGCGCGTCCGCAACTTTGGCGGTATCGATTCCACCCGCCTGTTCGATGGCGTGTTGCAACACCAATCCGGAAGCGTACCCCCCCGCCGATTCATAGCTGGGAGGTGCGTTGTATTTTGAGGTGTAGGCCTTGCCGAAGTCAGCGCCGCTCGGCCCGTACTGCGCCTTAAATGTAGACTGCGGTTCCCACTGCGACGGCACGATCACGCCCACCGCCGCATCGCCCAGTTCGGCCCACTGCGGGCTGTCGGGAGCAACCAGCAACGAAATCATCTTCAGCGGGACTTTGTGGCCGAAAAGCTGCCGCGCCAGCGTCGAACCATCGGCATAATGTCCGCCGCCTAACAACACAGTAGCTTTCGAGGCGATCACCTTGTCGATGATCGCGCTGAAGTCGGTGGTGTTGGGAGCATAAGCCTCAGTGAAAACAACGTTGAACCCGAGTTGCTGCGCATAGGCCTTTGCCGGAGTTACCACCGCGACGGAGAACGACGCATCCTCATAAACGAATGCGACCGTCGCTTTCGGGTCCTTGGCCTTCAGCGCGTCCAGCGCCACCGTGAGGTATTGCGTGGCCGGCGCGAACATCTGATAAAGATGTTGATTGCCCAGCTTGTAGGTTTTTTCCTCAGCAGCGCCGGTCGTGAGCATGATCTTCTCGTACTGCTCGGTCACGATCGCCGCCGTGGCCGTCAAACTGGAGGAGTAAGGGCTGAATAGAAAGTCGGCCTTGTCTTCCAGGATCATGCGGGTGTAAAGCTGCTGCACGCGCTTGGAATTCGACTCGTCGTCGTAACTGGCAAACTGTACTTTGTAGCTCTTCCCGCCCGCCTTGATCCCGCCCGCAGCGTTCACCGTGTCGCGCCAAAGTTCGAATCCCCGGTATTGTTCGAGGGAGTCCACATTCAGGGCGCCCGTCCTCGACACCGTGAACCCGAGAGTGATCGTCTGGGCAAAGCCGGCAGCTACAAAGAATGGAGACAACAGCAACGCAATCAAGCTCGCTCGTTTCACTAGGCACCTCACTTTTTTGGCCTCGAAGGAAATCCTTTATGGGAGTTCAAAATCGACCCATCCTACACCCATTCCGGCGCTTGGCAAGCGTATGGCGACTGCGCAACTCCGCCAACCCCGGTTGTCGAGTCCAGTAAAATACGCCACGATTCATACCTTCCCCCAGTGACGGCCATCACATTCCTATGTTCGCCCGGCACGCGAAAATAAGCAGACTCAATGCGAGCGCCCGCGTCCCGCCGTCCTGCACTCGAAAAATGCTAAATTGGAAGGTTCATGTCCGCTCCCAACTCTCTCTTTGTCCGCGCCGCCAAGGCCCAGCCCACCGAACGCACTCCCATCTGGTTGATGCGCCAGGCTGGACGCTACATGGCCGAATACCGTGCCGTCCGCAAGCATCACTCGCTCATCGAAATCTGCAAGCAGCCGAAAATCGCAGCCCGGGTCACCATCGAAGCGGCTGAAATCCTGAAAGTTGACGCCGCCATCATTTTTGCCGACCTTCTTCTTCCCCTCGAAGTCATGGGCCTTCCCTTTCACTTTGCCGCCGGAGAAGGCCCGAAAATCGAAAAGCCCGTCCGCACCGCCGGGGACATCACCCGTCTCCGCACCGACCGCGCCGCTGAGCTAGGCTACGTCTCCGAAGCCATCAAGCTAGTCTGCAAACATTTCGGCGACCGCCTTCCCGTTATCGGCTTTTGCGGCGCGCCCTTCACGCTCGCCAGCTACATGATCGAAGGCGGCGGCTCGCGTCATTACATCCACACCAAGAAGATGATGTACTCCGCGCCCGGCGCCTGGAACGAGTTGATGACCAAGCTCGTCACCGTCACCGCCGAATACTCCGCCGAGCAGGTACGCGCCGGCGCTGACACCATTCAGATTTTCGACAGTTGGGTAGGCTGCCTCAGCGTCGAAGACTATCGCCACTACGTTCTGCCGCACGTCACTGCGCTCGTCAAACGCCTGCAGAAATCCGGCGTCCCCATCATCTATTTCGGCACCGATAGTTCAACGCTGCTTCCGTCGATGCAAGAGACCGCTGCCGACGTGATCGGCCTAGACTGGCGCATTCCGCTCGACACCGGCTGGCAGAGCCTAGGCAACAAAGGCGCCGTACAAGGCAACCTCGATCCAGTCCTGCTTTTCGCCAATTGGAACGAGCTGAAGTCTCGCGCCGAGGACGTTCTACGGCGCGCCGCCGGACGGCCCGGGCACATCTTCAATCTGGGCCACGGCATCCTCCCCGAAACCCCCGTGGAGAACGTGAAGTCCCTGTGCGCGTACATCCGCGAGCACTCGGCAGATTTCAAACTCGTGCATCACGAATCAGGATCTCCAAAGTTGGATCTAAAGAAATGACCTGTCATCCTGAGCGAAGCGCGTCGGAGCGAAGCGACAGAGCGCGAGTCGAAGTTGAGGCGTTGCGCGGCGTCCGAGCCGCGCGCCGAAATCCCGAGCGCAGTCGAGGGAGCTCCGGACCCCTATTCCCCCAACGCGCTCCGCGCCGCTTCAGGGAATTCTCCCCGTGCACTCAACGACAAAGACAGAAGAAAGGAACGCCCGCCGCATGACCAGCACTTGTCCGCTGCAACTCGGCGCCGCCTGTTACTGCGCCAACCGCGTAAGCTCCTTCGTTCCCGCCCCCGCGAAAACCGCCGTCCTCCTCCTAGCCCACGGCAGCCCCGAAAACCCCGACCAGATCCCGGACTTCCTCCGCTACGTCACCGGAGGACGCCCACTCCCGCCGCAGGTCGTCGAAGAAATCCGCCATCGCTATTCGCTTATCGGCTTTTCGCCGCTAACCTGCTGGACTCTTCTGCAAGCCGATCAACTCTCGCAAGAGCTACGCCTGCCCGTTTTCGTCGGCATGCGCAACTGGAAGCCTTTCATCGCCGATGCAGTCAAGGCTATCGCCGCCCAGAAATTCGAGCGCGTCATCGCCATCTGCCTGGCCCCGCAAAATTCCCGCACCAGCGTAGGCCTCTATCGCAGCGCCGTAACCGGCGAGAACGTCGCGCATTTCGAACTGGATTTCGTGGACGAGTGGCACGACCAGACGCTCCTGGCCAAGGCCTTCGCAGAAAACCTGCGCGCGGGATGGGCCAAAGCCAACGCCGAATACGGCGGAACGCTGCCCATCATCTTCACCGCCCACAGCGTTCCCGCGCGCACCATCACCGAAGGCGATCCCTACGAAGCCCAGTCCAAAGAAACCGCCGAACTGGTAGCGAAAGCAGCGGGCCTCACTCACGATGCCTGGACCTTCGCCTTTCAAAGCCAGGGCATGTCCGGAGGCCAGTGGATCGGGCCCACCGTAGAAGAAACAATTCTGAGCCTCAAAGCCAAGGGCCACAGCGGAGTGTTCATTCACCCCGTAGGCTTCCTCTGCGATCACGTAGAAGTGCTCTACGACATCGACATCTTTTTCAAACAGTTCGCAGAAAAACAAGGCATGCGCCTATGGCGAGCCGAATCGCTGAACGGATCGAAGACATTGACGGCGGCGCTGGCCGAGTTGGTGCGGAGCCGTGTTAGAGCGACTGGCGTTTAGCGGCCAAACCCTGGAGATGACGGTTGAGGACACTAAAGAAAGCAATTGCGGGGACCGACGATATCTTCGGTTGGATCGGCCTGGCGCTCGTATTAGCTGCCGCAATCATCCTCGACAGAGGTGGTGCTCCTCATAAATGGCATGCGGCAGTCATGTGGACCTTTTGTGCATTATTCGGCGTTCTGATATTTGGCCGGAAGTGGCGAGGCTCATGGCTATTCTGGATTTTCTGGGTAACATGCCTGACTGGGCACGCCTTTGCGATGTGGCTGATTTTCGGGGAGCTTTTGCCGCGTCTGATTCTGGGCACCTTGTATGTTGTTCCGATCGCCTTCGTTGAATCAATATTCCTCGTCGGGGTCTTTTCAAAGCTGGAGCGCACGCTAGAATCCGACTCCGGGCATGGGCGGAAGCCGAAAGCCTGAAGTCAAGAAACGAACACCGACCCTATGCCACGCATAGCCATCATCGGCGGTGGAATCTCCGGCCTCTCGGCCGCGTTCACGCTTGAAGAAAAACGCCAGTCCGGCGCGGACATCGAGTACGTCCTGTTCGAAGCCGCCCCGCGCCTCGGCGGCGTCATGGTCACCGACCGCGCCGATGGCTGCCTAATCGAAGCCGGCCCCGATTCCTTTCTCACAGAAAAACCCTGGGCCGCCGACCTCTGCCGCAAAATCGGACTGGGCGATCAACTCATCGGCTCCAACGACGCCGACCGCAAAACTTACATCGTCGTCAAAAACAAGCTCGTCGTCATGCCCGACGGCCTGATGTTCATGGTGCCGACGAAAATCCTGCCGACGGTGCTCTCGCCGCTCTTCTCCCTCCGCACAAAAATACGCATGGCCGCCGAGTGGTTCCATCCTCCGCATAAGGCCGAAGCCGACGAAACCGTAGCCCAGATGGTCGAGCGCCATTACGGATCCGAAATGGTCGACCTGCTCGCCGATCCGCTCCTTTCCGGAGTCTACGGAGGCGAAGCAACCGACCTCAGCGTCCGCGCCGTGCTCCCGCGCTTCGCCGACATGGAATCGAAACACGGCAGCCTCGGCCGCGCCATGCTAGCCGCACGCAAGAGAATGGCGACCGCCGCAAAAGCCCCACCCCGCCCGCTGTTCACGTCGTTGAAAGAAGGCATGCAGCAAATGGTGGATGCGCTCGTCGCTCGATTCGACCCCGCCACAATGCGAACATCCTCGCCCGTGCAATCACTGATCCCACAAGATGATGGCTGGACCGTTGCCGCCGGATACCAGTCCGATCACTTCGATGCCGTCATCATCGCCGCGCCCGCTCGCGCCGCCGCCGCCGTGCTCGAATCCGCCGACGCCAATCTCGCAGCCGAACTCGCGAGCATCAACTACAGTTCGTCGATCACCGTCACGCTAGGCTACGACGAAAAAGTCCGCCGCTCCCTTCCTCCCGGCTTCGGATTCCTGGTCCCACGCAGCGCCGGACGCCGCATGCTCGCCGCCACCTTCGTCCACAACAAATTCCCCCACCGCGCCCCGGAAAATCGCCATCGTCCGTTGCTTCCTGGGCGGCGCGCGCGACGAGCAGATCCTCGACTCCGCCGAAGATCAGATACTAAGCATCGTGCGCGACGAACTCCGCCAGATCATCGCCCTCGACGCCCAACCTCTCTTCACCCGCGTCTATAAGTGGCGCGCCGCCATGGCGCAGTATTCCGTCGGCCACCTCGAACGCCTGCAGCGCATCGAGGCCCTGCGCCAGAAGCTTCCCGGCCTCGCCCTCGCCGGCAACGGCTTCAGCGGCATCGGCGTTCCCGACTGCGTCCGCTCCGGCACCGAAGCCGCAAGCAAAATCCTAAGCGGAATAGGCATCTCGTCCGCCGCCTAGCGAGCCTCGCTCCGTTTACGTCTGCAGCGGGCTTGTTTCTGATTCGCCACGGATGACCGAAGCAAGAAGACCCGATGGCCCGATCACCCGATCGCCAGATGATCTCTCCCCTCTGCTATCCTGAATTTTCCCGCGCCCATTCCTATGCCGACTTCGTCCGCAAGCCAATGGAAGATCATTCTCGCCTTTGGCCTGGTCTACGTTTTCTGGGGCTCGACTTACCTGGGCATCGGCATCGCGGTCGAACAAATTCCACCAGCCCACATGTGCGCCGCGCGCTTCCTCGTTGCCGGTCTCGCCATGCTCGCCTACTGCGCTGTCACCGGACGTCAAATCCGTTTCTCCGCGCGCCAACTCGCCCACTGCGCCGCCGTCGGCATCCTCCTCCTCATGGGAGGCAATCTAACGCTCTCCTATGCCGAGCAAATCGTCCCGACGGGTCTTGCCGCGCTTCTGGTCGCCGTCAGCCCGCTCTGGTTCCTCGTCCTCGACAGCCTGTTGCTTGGCGACCATCACATCTCGCGCCGCGGCAAAATCGGCCTCGTTATCGGAATCTTCGGCGTGGTCGTTCTCATCTGGCCCACTCTAGTGCAGCCCACTTCCTTCGGCCGCCGCGAATTCTGGTGGTCCATCGCGTTGCAGGGAGGTTCCCTGAGCTGGGCGCTTGGTTCCGTGCTCTCGAAGAAATGGAAGACCGCTGCGGGCGACCCTTTCAGTTCCACAGCCTGGCAAGTCGTCTTCGCCGGTTTCGCCAATCTCGCCTTTGCACTCGCCTTCGAGCGCAACATGCCCGTTGTCTGGACCGCGCGCGGCCTCGGCGCCATCTTCTATCTGGTTGTCTGCGGATCGTGGATCGGCTACACCGCTTACATTTGGCTGCTGCAGCACGTTCCCACATCGAAGGTCTCGACTTACGCCTATGTCAATCCCGTGGTCGCTGTCTTTCTCGGATGGCTCGTTCTCCACGAACGCATTGACCGCTACATCGCGATCGGCAGCGCGATTATCGTGGCTTCCGTGGTGCTGGTGACAAGCGCGAAGGTCTCGACTCGAGTTGCGGCGGAAGAGCTTCCGGCGGTCGAAGCTGCGGGAGATTGAACTCTCCGTTCTCTTATTCCTCCGCCTCTTCCGCGTCGTTCACCACGTCCACCACGCGGTTGCGAATCGAGTAGACGACTTTCTGATCCACGTCCGGCACGAACGTTACGCGCATCGGGCTCCGCTCCCAGGCTGGGGGCGGGCATTCGGAATCCGGATCGTCGTCTCCTCCCGGCTCGCCTACATCTTTTTTCAGAATTGGTTTGCGGCGTCCCACCTGCGCCACCATCGCATACAGTTTCTTGCCGTCGTCAGAGACGCCGCAATACGCAACGTAGTCGCGATACCAATTCGCCGTCGAATAATAAGGATCGAACTCAGGCAGGTTCAATTGCGAGATGCGCCCGGTCAGGCGATCGACCAGCAGCCAGCCTCCGCGTTGCCATTGCCAGCGAGCGGCAGTTTCCGCCGGCAGCGCGTCGTTGATGCGAAATGCGCGCCGCACCACAAACAGCCGGTCGGTCAGTTCGTGCGGATTGCCCGTCGTGTACTCTTTGAGCCGCGTGTCGACGAACAACGGTCGCACTTTCAAGTCGAGCAGTTTTTCTCCGGTCGCGTTCGGCCATTTGGCAGCGGTCCACTTGCCGAACGCAATAACGTGCGGCTTCGAGGCGGCGGAGCATTCGCAGGCAAATGCGAGTGCAAAGAACAGCGGCAAAAGTTTGCAGACCTTCATTCTAAAAGCCTTGCACCACTCTGCCCCGCCCGCCATGACCGATGACCACTGGAATTGTTCAGTTTTGACCATCAGGGCGGCGCGATATCAGCTAGAATTATTACAAGGTCGTGTGATGAACGTTCCTCCGCGTCGCCCCCGGACAATCCTTTCTCCGCGCTCCAGTTCTTACTCTGCTATGGGTGAGGTGGTGTCCGGCCGCCGCAAGCAGTCCATTCTGGTAGTGGACGACCACCGGCTCAATGCCGAACTCCTGCGCGAACTGCTCGCCACGCGCGGTTATGCAGCCGCCATCGTATCCAGCGCCGCCGATGCCGAGGAGCACATCCGCAGCGATCCGCCCGACCTCATCTTGCTCGACGTCGTCATGCCGGGCAAAACCGGCTACGAACTTTGCCACGAGCTCAAGGACGATCCCGCAACCCGTCTGATTCCGATCGTGATGATCACCGGCCTCGACGCCCACGAAGACCGCCTGCGGGCCATCGGCGCGGGAGCCGACGATTTTCTGACCAAGCCAGTCAGCGCCGAGGAACTATTTGCGCGCGTCAAGTCGCTTTTGAAGCTGAAGGAATTCACCGACGAACTCGAAACGGCAGAATCCGTACTCTGCACGCTGGGCTTGAGCGTCGAGGCGCGTGATCCTTACACCGAAGGCCACTGCGAGCGCCTTGCGCGCGACGCCAGTGAACTCGGCCGTTATCTCGGACTCGATGACGATTGCGTGATCGCTCTCCGCCGCGGCGGCTATCTCCACGACCTCGGCAAGATCAGCGTCCCCGACGAAATCCTGAAGAAGGGCAGCAACCTGACCCCGGAAGAATGGGAAATCATGAAGCAGCATCCGGTGGTTGGCGAGGCGATCTGCCGTCCGTTGAAGTCGCTGCGCCTGGTGCTTCCCATTATTCGCCATCATCACGAGCACTCCAACGGCAGCGGCTATCCCGACGGCCTCAAAGCCGGCGAAATTCCGCTTCTTCCCCGCGTTCTACAGGTCGTCGATATCTACGACGCGTTGCGCACTGCTCGCCCCTACAAGCCGGCCCTCGCGCACGAGCAAGCCGCCTTCACGATGCGCGAGGAGGCGAAAGCCGGCCTCTGGGATGAAGAACTGGTCGACGAATTTTTCCTCATGCTCGACAAGCGCCGTCAGGTAGCATAGTTACAAGGTTTCAAAGTTCCGGAGTTTCAAGGTCGCAAAGTGATAGAAACTCTGGGGCCACCTTGAAACCTTGACACTTTGAGACCCTGAAACCTTTGACTCCGGCCTACTCCATCATCATCCCCGCCTACAACGAAAGCGTCCGCATTCGCCCGACTCTCGATGAGGTGCTGCGCTATTCACGGGAGAAAAGTTGGAACGCGGAGATCGTCGTCGTCGACGACGGATCGCGCGACGACACGACCTCCATCGTTCGGGAGCACGGCACGCGCTATCCGCAAATCCGGCTCGTCCACAATCCCGAGAACCATGGCAAAGGGTTCAGCGTCCGCGCCGGCATGTTGGATGCCCGCGGCGATGTCTGCTTGTTCACCGACGCCGATCTCTCCTCTCCCATGACCGAGGCGCAGCACCTTTTCGATGCCATCGCCGAGGGCGCAGACATCGCCATCGGCTCGCGCTGGCTCCGCGCCGAACTGCAAACCGAGCGCCAGCCGCTTTACCGCCAATTATTGGGCCGCATCTTCAATCTTGTGCTGCGTGTGATCCTCGGCCTGAACTTTGCGGATACGCAATGCGGCTTCAAGGCCTTTCGCCGCGAAGCAGCGCAGCGCGTTTTTCCGCTGCAAAAAATCGAGCGTTGGGGCTTCGATCCCGAGATTCTGTTTCTGGCGAAGAAGATGGGCCTGGTGGTGAAGGAGGTCCCGGTCATCTGGGCGCACAGCGAAGGCACGCGCCTTCATCCATTCCGCGACGGCATGCGCATGTTCGGCGACGTCCTGCGCATTCGCTGGAACTCCATAAGCGGCGCCTACACTTCCGAAGCCGTGCCTTCTCCCGACAAGCTATGAGGCTGCTCGAAATGCGCGGCGCGCCAGCGGAACGACACGAACGCCATGCTCCGCGTCAGCGGCTAGCGTAAATTCGGCCGCACATACCTCGCAAAGCCAGTACATCTCCGCGCTGTTTGCAGGCTTGCGCGTGGCCGCATCGTTGTCAGCGAGAAGGGGGCGTTTTTCGAAGTGGAATAGTTTGCCGCAATGCAGGAAGCGGAACGAAGCCGAGCATGACGGATTGGAACACTTGGTAACCATTTGCTTGTTCCATTAAGGCTTTCGGCTCCATTGTGATGTGGGCAGTCACATCAGGAAAGGTTACGGAAGTAATTCGGGTTCCAATCTCGGCACCCCGCTCCCCAAACTAGACGCGTGCGGTAAGTTCACCCCACAATTATTGTAGAGCATTTTCAGATTTACTGTCGCCGCCAAGTGGGTACTAGCTCTTTCGCCCGATGACCCCCATTGCCCGCAAAGCGTACGATCTCAGCGGCCACATGTCGGCTTCTTCTCCCGAGCCTTGGTCGTTTCTACAAAACAACTCTACCCGGGCCCCGGAGCCGATCTCGTCATGAAATCACTGAGGTCTTGCACTCTACACCATAACGAGAAAAGCTCTAGTGAAGGAGCTGCTCCGGTCGCACGTGACAGATCAGCAGGGCAGAAGCTATGATTGAAAAATCGTTCGGTTCTGTGGGGAAGGTCTTTGTTCAGGTCCTCGCAAGACAGAAGAGCCTCATCCTTTCTATGTCTTACCGTTCCAGTTCCGCCGAAGCCTGGTATGGCGATCCGCAAGCCGCGGCGCTGTCGCTCGAGATTCCTCTGGAGCTTCTTCCGCCCCCGGAGCTGACCCTTCCGCTCTGGCGCTCGCTAGTCGGCAATTTGCGCGACACCATTGCGCCCGAAAAATTACCGCCTCTTCAACTCACTTCGCGCCCGGTCAATGTCGGCCTCTTGCTCGGCGACCGGCTCAGCCTGCCCTGGTTTCGCACCGTTTTCACCAATATTGGCGACGTTCTCTCGCCCGAAATTCTGCCGCCCCTGGAGCTCGAATCCCAGCCCGTCGATGTCGGCGAACTCATCACCGACCAGCTCAGTCATATGTGGTGGGCCTCGCTCTTGCGCAACCTCGCCGATCGCGTCGCTCCGGAGTCGTTGCCCTCTCTTCAGCTTACCGCCAAACCCATTCCCGACATCATTCCCAAGTCGTGGATCCTCTTGCCGCTATGGTCGGAGGTCGTCGACGGCCCCAAAGTTTTCTATCCCGATAAGCTGAAGCCGGTCGAAGCGTCGCGGACTGTTGTCCCCAAACCAACACCCGCGCCCACAGAACCCGAGAGAGCTTTGCCCGCCGATCCCACCACTGCCGATCTTCTGCGCGATATACGCCGCTCCAAAATCCGTAAGCGCATCTGGATCGCCCTGGCAACCGCCCAAGTCGCCTACCTGGTAGTGGTAGCGCTCTGGCCAAGCCTCTTCTAAGGTCTGAGAACTGGCTTTCAATCCTTCACACGAATTATTCGCAATCCGCAGCCGCGAAGCGGCGCAAATGGAAAACGATCAAGCCCCGGAGGGGCGGAAGACGAGTTCCCACGGACACATCAAAAGGCTTCTCGAAGCGCGCGAACGCTGATTGCGAGAAGAAGGCAGAAGCGGTAGGAAATTCGCCAGAACACTATTGCCGCAGCCCAATCCACCCCTCGGCAATCACCATCGAGTTCCCCGGATTCCGCGAATCGTACTTCACTGAAGTGGGCAGTCCCAGCCGGCAGGAATGCAGATTGATCCACTGCCGAAGATAGGTAACGTCCTGCGAGGCCTCGTACGAAACCCCCGCCACGTCGTACTGATAAATCAACATCGTCGCATCGTGCTGCGCGTGGTCGGAAAGTTCCTGCACGTCGATCACGGTTCCATCCGTGATTCGCCCCACGGTGTTGAGCCAGATCCGGCGCTCGCGCTCCAGTTCCTCGGCCGTCTTGGGTTTACGGCGCAGCAAGGCGTAACCGCCAAAGGCCAAACCAGCCGCACACACCACCAATGCATAGAGACGAAGTGAAATCATTGCCAAATAAAAACCTGGGTCCGTGGGATCAGTTCAAGAATAAGCCGAATCTTTCTCGAAGCCAAGGTACGAAGGTGCGCGCTCTCGCTTCCAAGTTCGTGTGGCGCGGACACTCCTGTCCGCGCAAAGCGTGGGTCTGATGATGCTATAGGCTTGGTCTCGGGAATCGAACATTATCATTCGATTTATGCCTTTCGCGGACAAGAGTGTCCGCGCCACACTGCCTACCCCCGCCGCCGGTAATAAATATTGAACTCGAACCCCGCATTCGGCGGGAAAATCTCCGCAATCTTCCGCAACCTCTCCGCCATCGCAGCCGGCGCCAGCAGCGGATAATCCCTCTCCCGCAGATCGTAGTAATCCACGTCCAGATAAATCGCCAGCAGGTAGATCGAAATCGCATCCGCAAAACTCGCCGCCAGATATTCGTTCTTATATTTCTCCGCGTCTGGCCCGTGCGCCGTCGCGAACTTGCGCGCCTCCCACGCATCCAGCGAAGTCTCGCCCCGCACCCCCGCTTCCACCTGCTGCCACGCCACATCGGCAAACGCCGCCGAAACTCCCGCGCGCTCCACCAGCGCATGTCCCACGTTGATATAGAACTCGAACGCCACCGAAAACTTGTCGTCCATCAGCCGCGTCGAAATGAACACGCACTGCGCATCGCCGATATTAAGGTTGCGATGGCAAACCGCGCTGTCGCTCAGCACCACGTCATAGCGGTCGGCAATCACGGTGTCGTCGCCCTGGGTCACCGTGAGCGGCACAAAGTAGTAAGCTTTGCGCGTAAGCGCCGCCGCAATCGGCGCCGGCACGGCCGCAATCATGCGGTCGAGATCGTTCTCGGCGATCGTGACCTCGCCCGAGCGCGCATAGCAGATCCCGTTGGCGGCCTGCGAAACCGGGCTCGACTGTACGATCTCCGCGGGGCTGCGGGTAATCGCCGAAGCAGTTTGCGACATGCGGGTATTGTAGCGTATCGAAACAGTGGTCTCAGGTCTCAGCTTTCGGCACTCGGTTTTCGGCTTAGTTCACATATCTTGGTCTTTCTGCGCGGCGGCGGCTTCTGGCGCAGGCCTGGATTGTGCCGGGCGGAAGGCCGTCGTTCGGGCCTGAACTGTCGCTGGGTTTCGATGTCTCGTTTTTTCCAGCTTTGGCTTTGCGTTTCTCTTCTCGGGTCTGGAAGGCTAGTTGCTCGTACATCTCGCGAGCCTGGCGCTTAATGTCGTCGCGGTATTCGTCTTTTGTCGACGGTGTTTCCGGATAATACGTGAGGCGCGGGGTGTGCGAGTTTAGCGGGACGGCTTCGGCGGTCGGCGCCTGACGCGAGATTTCGCTTAGTTTGGGAGGGTCGACGACAACCTGGTCTGGTTGCGGCGTTTCGGCTTTCATCTGCTTCAGATTCGAAGACGCGATCTGGAGCGCGTAGAACAAAAGTCCGGCGGTTTTGTGGCTGAGGGCTCCATCGAGCAGGCGGTGCGCAACATTGCGGAGAGTGAATTGAATGGCATGCGCATCCTCGAAAACGGGCAAAGAGAACAACTGTGGGTTTTCATTTTCCCTCGCAAAATTAAGGAGAAGCGGGCGCGAGCGCTGATGGTAGTAGCAGTATCTTCTATCGCGCAGAGCGGGCGAACCGCAACGGACGCCGCTGGTTTTGATGTGATGACATTGTGGTGATGGATTGGATTCCATTATGAGTGCTCCTTATATAAATAGTTCTCAGTTCTC
>Ga0074045_10000368_pt1 | contig 44691 bp, 44 predicted proteins | sample BogForMeECP23OM2_FD_94442 | JGI IMG/M metagenome (GOLD analysis project Ga0074045, IMG submission 94442) | Bog forest soil microbial communities from Calvert Island, British Columbia, Canada - Bog Forest MetaG ECP23OM2 | ecosystem: Environmental > Terrestrial > Soil > Wetlands ...
CGGCGGACAGATTGGATGGGCCGATCCCGCAACCGGGATCTCGTTCGGCTACCTGACGAACGGCTTCGACCGCAACGACCTGCGCGAGGGCCGTCGCAGCGTCGCGGTGTGCAGCCTCGCCGGCGCCTGCGCCGCATAAGCCCCACGCGTCATTGCAGCGGTAGCATGTAGACCTTGCCGGTAGTGAGGATATAGCGCGCCGGGAGAATCGTCAGATCGCCGGCCTTGATGTGTGCGGCGAGCGCGGGTTCTTTACGCAGGCGTTGCGCGATCATAATCGCATTGGCGTCGATTGCGGCCGAAACTTTGTCGCCGGATGCCTTCTGCGTAGCGCGTACCGCCGGATAGATATTCTCGAGCATCGGGCCGACCTTCGGATCCGGGTAGGCTTTGACCGCGGCGGTCACCGCGCCGCACTGGTCGTGTCCGATCACGAGGATGAGGCCCGTGCCGAGGTGCCCCACCGCGTACTCGATACTCTCCAGCGCAAGCCGGTCGTAGGTATTGCCGGCGACCCGCACCACGAAGAGCTTGCCGACACCCTGGTCGAAAGCCAGCTCGGGCGGTACTCGCGAATCGGAGCAGGAAAGGATGACGGCCAGCGGATGTTGCGGCGCGTCGGAGGGACGCGAGTCCGGATGGATCGACCGCTGCTGGACGAAGCGATTGTTGCCGTCGAGCAATTGCTGCAACGCCTGCTCGGGCGGCGGACCCTTCAGGTCGGAAGCGCTGGGTCCGGGCGTGGCAATCGCGATGGCCGAGAAGACGATTAGCGCGGCTAGCAATTTCTTCATTCGCAAGCTCCACATTTAATGTCACCCGCTCGTGGGAATCGGCTGGCGCCCCGTCACGCGGGATGACACGATTTCGCTCAGCGGATTTAACACGTCAGACGGCGCAAGAGCTATCGCGCGAAGCCGCTGAACCGAGCAGAGCGAACCATGGCCGACCCTTGGCATTTCGAAAAGATCACGCTCCCCAACGGCCTGAACATGCGCGTCGCACGCGCCGGCACGGGCACGCGGCTGGTCGTGATGCTGCACGGATTCCCCGAGAGCTGGTATTCGTGGCGCCATCAGTTGCGCGCGCTCGCCTCCGGCTTCGACTGCGTTGCGCCCGAGATGCGCGGCTACGGCGAGACCGACGCGCCGCGTGGTGTCAAGAACTACCGCATCGAGAAGCTGGTCGGCGACGTCGCCGGGCTGATCGAAGCGCTCGGTTATCAACGCGCGACGGTCGTCGGACATGACTGGGGCGGCGCGGTGGCGTGGGCGACGGCGCAGATTCGCCCCGACCGGGTCGAGCGGCTATGCGTGATGAACTGCCCGCATCTGCGCAAATTTCTCGAGCACGTCCACTCGAATCCGCGCCAGATGCTTCGCTCGTGGTACATGCTCTTTTTCCAGATCCCGCTGCTCGCCGACACGCTCCTCTGGGCGCGGGGGTCCGCACTGGTGCCCCGCTTGATCCGCATGAGCGCATATAACAAGGCGGCCTTCGGCGCGGAGGACCTGGCGCAATTTCGCGCGACCTTCCGCCAACCCTACTCAGCCACCGCGGCCGTCAACTATTACCGCGCGCTCAAACGCCGCGATTTCCTCCTGGCACCGCCGCCCGAGCACTGGCTCATGCGCAAGATTCAGGCGCCCACGCTGCTCGTCTGGGGCGAGCACGACGTCGCACTCGGCAAGGAACTGACCTACGACATGGAAGGGCTCTTCAACGGACCGTTTACGATCAAGTACGTCGCGGAATCCGGCCACTGGGTGCAGCAGGAACGCCCCGAAATAGTGAATCAATACCTGACGGAGTTTATCGTCTAGGCGCCGCAAGATTTGCCCGCGCTTGACTAAGCCGGGCAGGTGAACGAAAAGAAAACATGAAAATCCTGATCATGGGAGCGGGGGCGGTCGGCGCTTATTACGGGGCGCGGCTGCAACAGGCCGGCGAGGACGTAACGCTCTGCGCGCGCGGCGACAACTTGCGCGCGCTCAAGGAGCACGGCCTCGACGTCAAGAGCTACAAGGGCGACTTCCAGGTAAAGGTCAGCGCGACCGGCGATCCCACGGAGTTCGCGCCCTACGATTTGATTCTGTTCGCGGTCAAGTCGTACGACACTGAGCCCGCGGCGCAGCAGCTCAAGGGCTGCCTCACGCCGGACGGCATCCTGATGACGATCCAGAACGGCGTCGAGAACGAAGAGATCCTCTGCCGCTTTTTCCGGCGCGAGTGCGTGATGGGCGGCAATTCACGAATCGGTGCGCAAATCGTCGCGCCCGGCAAATTGCTGCATACCGCGCTCGGAGTGATCGAATTCGGTGAACTCGACGGCCGGGAGACGCCGCGCGCGCAAAGACTGAAGGCGCTCTTCGAGCGCGCCGGTATCCTGGGCGAGCTCAGCACCGACCTGAAGGCCATCCGCTGGTACAAGCTGATGGGCAATAACAGCACCAACAGCGTGAGCGCACTGACCCGCACGACGCTCGGCCAGATGCTCGACGACCCGGACGGCTACCAACTCGTGCGCACGCTGATGCTCGAGACCCTCGCGGTCGGGCGCGCCGAGGGCGCCAACGTGGTCGACGAGCGCGCGGATTGGCAACTCGAGCAGATCTACAAAGCGCTCAACGCGCACGCGATCAAGACCTCGACCCTGCAGGATTTGGAAAAGGGCAAGCCGCTCGAATACGAAGCGATTTCAGGCGCCGTCGTGCGCGCGGCGCGGCGTCACAATATGCGCGTACCCGCGACGGAGACCGTCTACACGCTGTTGAAGTTGCTCGAGAGCACGCGCAAGCAGGGAACGCCATGAAGCTAGGCTTGGCGCCGGCGAGTCCTTTTCTTTGGCCGCGCTTCACGGACTCAGGATTTTTGACGCAGCTCGCAGACTCGCCTGCTCGCTCCGCGCCGCAACGGTGCTCCGCTAGTGTTAACGCGGGACGTCGCCGGGGCCCAGGAAGGGTGGCTTGATCTCGCTGAGCGCCACGATTTTCCACGACTTCCCGTCGCGCCGCGCCGTATAGCAGGCGCGCCCCTGCTCGAGGATCGAGCCGTCGGCCTTGTAGCGCGTATAGTCCGCAAGGATCATCCCGAGGTTGTCGCCGAGGGCCCACGTCTTCAGACGATCGATTCCTGATCGCGCCCATCCGCGCTGCTTGATATCCAGCATGATGCGGCTGAAGCCGTTCTGGTGATCATCTTCGCTGGCTGTGACCGTCAGCCCGCGCTCACCCGTAACCCATCCATACGGGATGCCGAAACAACCGAGAAAATGGTCGAGGTCTTCACGATTGAAGGCGTCGATATAGCCACGGTAAAAGCTTTCGAGCTCTTGTCCGATTTCGACTGCGGTTGGCATCGTATTTCTTCCTTTCAAGCAATGAGTTTCGACGGGCGACGCGCTCATCCGGGCGTCGGGGCACTACGTTTCGTCATCTGGTGAGCCTCGCGTTCAAGCGCTTCGCGAAACTTCGGATCACTGATCGCGATCATGCGCGGAATTCGGGCGTCCAGTGGCTGTCCGCGCAGATCGGCCACGCCGAATTCGGTGATAATCAGATCAGCGTCGCTGCGCGCGGTCGTGACGGGCCCGCCCAGCCGGGCGACGATCCGGCTCAGTTGACCGTCGCGCGCCGTGGCCGGTAGCGCGATTACCGAACGGCCGTGCGACGCCATCTGCACGCCGCGCACGAAATCGCCCTGCCCCCCCACCGCGCCAACATACACGCCGCCCGCCACCTCGGCATTGACCTGGCCCGTGAGATCCACCTCGACAGCAGAGTTCACGGCGACAATCTTGCCGAGCTGACTCAGGATTTCCGCGCGATGGGTATGCATCAGGGTGAAGAGGCGAATCGCCCGGTTCCGATGCGCGAAGTCGTAGAGCCGCCTGGTTCCGCGCAACGTGCCGGCGACGGTGAAACCGGTATCGATCGGTTTGCGCGCGTTGGTCACGATTCCGCTTTCCATCAGGTCCGCGACCCGATCACCGATCAGTCCCGAATGAATTCCGAGGTCGCGGCGATCGCTGACGCCCGCCAGCACCGCGTCGGGGATTGCGCCGATTCCCATCTGGATCGTCGTGCCGTCCTCGATAAAGCGCGCGATATGGCCCGCAATCGCCTCCTCGACCGGCCCGAACGCGGCCGGTTGGATCTCCATCACGGGCCGCGAAACGCGCACGATATAGTCGAGCCGCGACGAATCGAGCCGTCCGTCGAAGTAGGTCCAGGGAGCCAATTCGTTGACCTCGGCGATCACCACGCGCGCCCGCGCCATCGCGAACTGCAAATAGTCATTGGCGAGCGAGTAGCTATACTGCCACCGCTCGTCCGGCCCGCTCAGATGCAAAAAGAGCACGTCGCAACCGATCTTGCCGTCGAGAAAATAGCCGGGAGTCTGCGAAAGATGGCAGGGGATGATCTGCAAGGCGCCGGCCGCGGCCATCCGGCGCAACGCTCCGATCGCGCCGAAGCCCGAAAACGTGATCACATCGGCGTGCTCGGGACGCAGCGTATTGCTGTAGCAGGTACCGCCGAGAAACACGCTGACCGGCCCGATCGCGTGCCGCTGTTCAACCAGCCGTTCGACCAGCGTCACCGGCTCGCCGCTGCCCTGCCCCCAAACGATATGGTCGCCCGGCCGGATAATCTTGGCGAAATCGAGATTTTGCAGATCTATTTCAGTCGTCATGGCTCGTTAGCGGTTAAACGCGACAAGACAATCGCACAACTGGCGTAGGGCAGCCAACCGAAGGTTGCGGTTTTCATGCGCGCTGGGTACAGTCTGGCCCACTTCGCAATTCGGAGGGCTCAACCGTGATCACGATCTATCATCTGAATATGTCGCGCTCGGAGCGCATCATCTGGCTGATGGAGGAGCTCGCCCTCCCGTACAAGCTTGAGAAGTTCCAACGCGGTCCCGACTTGCTGGCGCCGGCCGCGCTCAAAAAGGTGAGCCCGCTCGGCAAAGCTCCCGCGATCAGCGACGGCGATTTGACCCTGATCGAGTCGGGCGCGATCGTCGAGTACATCATCAATCGCCACGCGGGCGGCAAGCTGGGCGTACCGGTGAGTTCGCCGGACTATCCGCGCTATCTGCAATGGATGCACTTTGCCGAGGGTTCCGCGATGACCCAGGGCCTCGTCCACCTTTTCCTTTCGGGCTTTATGCCGGGCGTCGATCAGTCATCGCCGATGGCCGTGGCGTTCAAGGGGCGCACGGTCGAGATGCTAAGCTACATCGATGGCGAGCTGAGCCGCAGCCCCTATTTCGTCGGCAACGATTTCACCGCCGCCGATCTCATGATGAATTTCTTCTTCGGGATGCTGACCAAGTTCCTGCAATACGACCTGTCGCCCTATCCGAACATCGTCAAGCACGTCGCGCTGATCGCGCAGCGCCCCGCCTACCAGAAGGCGATGGCGCTGGCGGATCCGCCCGCCTGAGCGCCACGCCCGCGGTCAGTTCGTCTAGCGCGGTCCGGCCTTGTTGATCGCGACCCGCTTCGTCAAACCCAGGGCCCCGATGGGAATCTCGAAGCGCGGCTGCATCTTGGCGTCGTTGGCGTTGAACTCGCGAATCAGACAGCAGTATTCGAGCTGCAAGCCGTTGGGATCCTTGAAGTAGATCGACTTCGCCCAGTTGTGATCGGTGATTTCGGTAACTTCAACACCCTTGCTGAGCAGTTCCTGGCGCTTTTCCTCGAGTCCGGCTTCGCTGCCCGCCTCGAAGGCAAAATGATAGAAGGCCGACGGCACCCCGAGTCCGCGATTGATCGAGGTGTCATATTCGGCCGGCACGCCGTCGACGCCGCGCGCCTCCATAAAGGCAATCAACTGATCGCGGCCGGTGTCGAAGAAAATATGGCGGATTTTGCCGCCCTCCTTGATCGTTATCTCGTCACAAACCACGGCCTTGAAGCCGAGCACGCCCTCATAGAACGCGCGGGTCTTGTCGAGGTCGAGCGTGGACAACCCTAGATGGGAAAAGCCTTTATTCGACATGGCATAGCCTCCAAAGGTTAATCATTCCAAACTGTCGCAAAAGTCAAGCAAATAAGTTCCGGGTCACCAAAGCTTACCGGAATTGCGGGATCACCCGGGTCGCAAAGCGCTCCATCGAACGGCGCAATTCGCCGTGTTCGAGACCGCCCAAATCCATGTAGACCCAGAAGTGGCTGACGCCGTATTCCTCGGCGAGCAGTCCCACGCGTTCGACGCATTGGTTCGAGTCGCCGCAAAGCACCTGATCGGGATACATCTGCTCGAAAGTTATTTTCTGAAAGCCCGCCATCGACTTCCGCCACTTTTGATATTCGCTGCTGGTATATTCCGCTGGATTAACCAGACCGCCGACGAAATGCAGATAGCGCATGTAGTGGTCTTCCCACTTGCTGCGCGCGAGGGCCGGGGTCTCGTCAACGAAGCTATGGTAGCCGGCAACAATCTCGACCTCGCTGGCCGCGTGTCCTGACTGCCGCAGCGTCTCGCGGTAGAGCTGAACGCTTTCCTTCAAAGTGGCGCGGGACTGGAAGAACGGCGCCAGCATCAGCGAATGGCCTTTCTTGCCCGCCGCCACAAAAGACTCGGGCGAGAGCGCGGCGGCCATATAAACCGGTGGCGCCGGCCGCTGAATTGGCCGTGGCAGGATCGTGAGGTTGTTGGCCTTGTAGAACTGCCCCTGGTACGAAAAGTTGGGTTGTCGCCAAGCCCCCTCGATAATCTCGAGGCATTCGTCGAAACGTTCGCGACTCTCACCCATCGCCTGATTGAAGCCGTCGTAAGTGGCCTTGATGAAGCCGCGGCCCACGCCGAAATCCAGCCGGCCGCCGCTCAGCAGATCAACCAGCGCGTAGTCCTCGGCCAAGCGAATCGGATCATGATGAGGCAGCAGGGCGATCGAGGTGCCGATACGCATCTTTTTCGTGCGCTGGGCGATCGCACCGGCAACAATCTGCGGGGCGGGGCAGATGTACCGGCAGAAGTGATGCTCACCGATCCAGATGGTGTCGAAGCCGAGCTCCTCGGCGTACGACACTTCATCGAAAAAGTTCTGGTAGTACTGCTCTTCGGAACAGTCCTCGGCGTAGTGGTCGAAGAGCGTCAACAACCCGAATTTCATTGCGCCACCTCCGTCCCCGCTACGGTTTAATCGGTAAACGGCACCGCCGCAAGCGTCACAGGAGCCCCGCCGCGCGTGACCATCGATACTTCGCGCCGAGGACCAAGACCGGCTTCTCTGTCGTGTACGGGTACGCGGGGATACCGTGGTCGAAGAGATATTCGCACGCCTGCTCGACCTCGACGTCGCCGACCAGCGAGGCGACCACCGGCTTGTCGATACCCTTGCGGCGATACTCCTCGACGACTTCCGCCGCGAGTTTCGCAAAGACCATCGGCGGGGTGATGATCGTGTGCCAGTAGCCGAGGATGAGCGCGTGGATGCGCGCATCCTCGAGCCCCAGCGCAATCGTGTTGCGATAAGTCGTTGGCGGCTCGCCGCCCGTGATATCGACGGGATTGCCCGCCGCGCCAAAGGGCGGGATGAATTTGCGAAACGCCGCGTCGAGGTCCGCGGGCATCGCCATCAGCTTGAGCCCATTATCGACGCAGGCATCCGACAGCAGCACGCCGGAGCCCCCCGCACCGGTGATAATCACCACATTTTCGCCGCGCGGCGTCGGCAGGATCGGCAGACAGCGGGCAAACTCGAGCATGTCATTCAGCGCCATCGCGCGGACCACGCCGCTCTGGCGCAGCACGTCGTCGTAGATACGATCGTTGCCGGCCAACGCCGCGGTATGCGATCGCGCCGCGCGCGCGCCCATCGCGGTGCGCCCCGCCTTCAGCACGATTACCGGCTTTTTGCGCGAGACGCGCCGCGCGACCTCGGCAAAGGAGCGCCCGTCCTTCAAGTCCTCGACATGCATAGCAACGACCTGCGTATTCGGGTCCTGCTCGAAGAACGTCAGCAGATCATCTTCGTCGATATCGGACTTGTTGCCCAGACCCACGATCGCCGAAACCCCCATCTTGGCGGAGCGGCTGAAGCCGATAATCGCCATCCCGACCCCGCCGCTTTGCGACGAAAGCGCCGCTTTGCCCTTGATGTCATAGGGGGTGCAGAAGGTGGCACAGAGGTTTTTCGGCGTATAGTAGAAGCCGTAGATATTCGGCCCCATCAGGCGAACGTTGCAATTCCGGGCCACTTTGACGATTTCGTCCTGGCCCGCGACGTTGCCGGTTTCGGCGAAGCCCGAGGGAATCAGCACCGCCCCGGGAATCTGTTTCTCGCCGCACTCCTGCAACGCGCCGGCGACCAGCGGCGCCGGAATCGCGAAGACGGCCACGTCGATCTTGCCCGGAACATCCTTGACGCTTTTGTAGGCCTTGCGCCCCAGCACTTCGGGCACCTTCGGATGAATCGGGTAAATCGCGCCTTGGTAGCCCCCGTTAATCAGATTCTTCATCACCGAATTGCCGATTTTGCCGTCCTCGGGCGAGGCGCCAATCACGGCGACGGCGTCGGGTTGCATGATGCGGGTCATAGCGCGCAGGATTTCGTCGCGTGCGGGCCGGTAGCGCTCGGCCGCTGGCGCGAAGTCGAGCAACACGCGGACGTCCGCCGCGACCGCGCCATCCTTGCGCGCGAACACCGGGTTGAGGTCGAGTTCGCGGATCTCGGGAAAATCGGCGACCAGATTCGAGACCGCCGTGATGGTCGCGGCCAGGGTCGCGCGGTCGGCCGCTTCGCCGCCGCGGACGCCGCGCAGAATTTCCGCCGCCGCGATCCCGTCGAGCATCGAGAGCGCTTCGGCTTCACTGGTCGGCGCCAGGCGAAAAGTCACATCCTTGAGCACTTCGACCAGCACGCCCCCCAAGCCGAAGGCGACGACCTTACCGAAGCTCGGATCGGTCAAGGCGCCAACGATCACCTCGTGGCCCCCGGTGAGCATCTGCTGGATAAGCACGCCGCTTATCTTCGCGTCACTGCGATACGCCCGCGCGCTCGCCACGATTCGGGCGTAAGCGGCCTCGGCCTCCGTCGTACTCGACACCCCGACGACGACGCCCCCGGCCTCGGTCTTGTGGAGAATCTCCGGTGAAACGATCTTCATCACGACCGGGCATCCGATAGCGGCCGCCATCCGGGATGCCTCGCCCGGGCTGGTCGCAAGTTCCTCACGCGGCACCGTGATCCCGCAGGCTTCGCATAGCAAGCGTCCCTCGGACGGACTCAACGCACTGCGGCCTTCGGCCTTGACGCGATCCAGAAGAGCTCTCACCGCTTGCTTGTCGTAGCCCATGTATCCTCCAGCTAATTCCGCGGAACGTCACTCGTGACGCGCCTTGTTTCAGTCACAGCCTTATGAGCAAATGGCCAGTGAAGCACAAGCTATCGCCCGACGAGCAAACAGGTCAAATTGTGATAGAAGCTATTCTGAGCCGAGGAGCGCTCTGTTATGGTTGAAAAAATCATTGACTTGATTGGGGTTTCGACGAATTCAATCGAAGACGCGGTCCAGATCGCGCTGGCCCGGGCCGGTGTGACCATCAAAGGTATCCATCACGCGCATGTCGAGGATATCTCGGTCAGCATCGACCACAATCAGGTAACTCAATGGAGGGTGGCGATAAAGGCATCGTTCATCGTCCGGGATCAATTGCACGAATAACGTACTTTGGCCCGCGCGGACCCGCGGCTCCATAACGGAGCGGGGCCGCCAACCGCCGAGGAATTAACTGATCAAACGAACGCCAGGCCGACGCTGTCGGCGCGGTAATGGTGGACATGTTTGGTCCAGAAAGTCAGGAATATGCCAGCAACAAAGATAGCCGAGGTACACCCGGGAATTTACGAGATCTTCCTGCCACTGCCGATGCGGCCGACGATCATCAATGTCTACCTGATCGATTGTCACGGCGCGTGGACCCTGGTCGACACCGGGATGAACACCGCCGACAGTGTCGCGGCGCTCGAAGACGCCTTCCAGCAGGTCGGGATACGGCTCGAAGACCTGACCACGCTGATCGGCACACATCATCACGTCGACCATTTCGGCGCTTCGGCAACGATCAAAAAGCGCAGTCAGGCCACTACGCTGCTGCATGAGCAGGAGGTCGAACGAATCACCCGGATGTTGACGTTCGGGCCCCCTTCGTCACGGCCCGACGCGGTGGAATTCTTCCGCACACATGGCTTCCCGATCGACCAGCATCCGCCGGAAGGGATGCGTCCAATGTGGTTCGGGACCGACATGTACAATCCGCTCCCGCAGCCCGACCGGTTCCTCAATGACGGCGACCTCATCCCGGTTGGGGATCGCACGTTCGAGGTCATCTGGACGCCGGGCCACGCTCCCGGTCATTGCGTAATCTACCTGCGCAAGGAAAAGGTCATGATTGTCGGGGACCACCTGCTCCCGAAGATTACGCCACATGTCGGACTCTATCCTTCCTTGCCGGTCGGCAATCCGCTCGGCGATTTCATCAATTCTCAGCTGAAAGTGCAGCGCTTCGACGTTGAGCTGGTCCTGCCCGCTCATGGCGGCGTCTTCAACGACCATCGTTATCGCGCGAATCAATTGATCGAGCATCACCGCTATCGCGAAGCCGAGATGCTCGATCTGATCCGGCGTAAGCCGAAATGTGCGTTCGAAGTCGCGTCGCAGGTATTCGGCGACGAAGATCGCCCGATCATGCATGTGATGGCCGCGACTTTCGAGACTTTGGCCCATCTGGAGCTGTCACGCATCGAAGGCCGTGCCAAGCGCCTTGAACGCGACGGCCTGACGATGTATCAAGCCATCTGAGCCGAACGGCGAGCCGCCAGCACCTGACGGATTAAAAGCAAGCGCGGCGGGAGACCGGAGAGGCCTCCCGCCGCGGTTCATCAAACCTGAATCGGATACCTGCGCTGAATCGGACTGCGCTAACTTGCGCGATTAGCTTGCCGGCGATCGGCTCGTCGCGTAGGTGCGGAGATTTTACCGCTCCGGACCACGGGCGACCGTCGCGCCAACCGGCGGGACGAGATCCCGGCGAGTTGTTGATTGCGCCATTCGCGCAGACCCTTGCGCAGGAACTGCGGCTCGATCCCCAGCGTTTCGCACACCGTCTCGAACGAGAAGGGACCGTCGCTGTTATCCGCACAGAGCCATTGCTCCGCTTCAGCGAAGAGCCGCTTGCGTGGCCCCGTATGCGCGTCCGCGTTATTCTGAAAACAGCGTAGCGCGTCCTCGAGCACTGCCATCATCAGGCGTTTGACCGGACCACCCGCGCCGTCATCACGACGCGAATCGTAGAATTGCTCCGGAGTGATGATATCGGGAACAAAGATCGACCCTAAGACACCATTTTCCCATTCCATCGGCCTGTCCACCCGCTTTCCCCAGTCGCTGCCGCCAAGACGGCGATACCGGATATGAACTTCTCCTGATACGTCGCTACGCGATACACAAGCAAAACTGATGCCCATACAGATGGGACGGTAGAGCGATTGTGCGCGCGCTTAGTAGGAGAGTATGCGGCTAATATATCGCGCATAAATCATCACGATTACTTTTTTGCTAAGTTCACCTCGCATTTTGCGAAGAAATCTTCCGTTGTTCGCGCCCGATAACCGGCTGATTAGACGTTCTGATGCCTGCTGGATAGGCGTCGCCAACGCCAAAAATTTAGCGCTTTTGCCGAGAGAGATTGGTATTGCGGAAGCTTATTGCGAACCTACCATCGCACGGATCGCGTGCGATTCCTAAAATGCGGAAGTTTTCGGCTACTGCAGGGGGCCCGAACCCCCCGTGCGATCGGGGCCAAGCTTGCGCTCTTCCAGCTTGAAGGTCAGCACATCGATTAGGCAGTTGGCGCGCGAAGCACCAGCCTCAAGCAGCGTCTGCTTCTCGATCGGATGAACGTCGAGGTTAAAGCAGATGAAGTTAATCAGGTCGGCGCCGCGCAGACCGCGCTCCTCCACGAGCGACCGCCAAAGGTCGCCGGGCGACTTACCGATGAAACGTTGCAACAGGTCGCGCAAGTTGGCGAGCGTCGCGGCTTCCAGCTCGAGGCTGCCGGGCGCGGGCGCACACCATTCGACCTCGGCCGTGCGATAAGCGTGATCGCGCATCTCACGCAGCACGCGGAACTCGCTGATACCCTCCAGCATCAGGTTGAAACGGCCATCAGGCAAGCGCGCCAAGGTCGTGATCCGGCCCGCGCATCCCAGCGCATAGAGGTCAGGATAACCTTGATAATTCCCTTCCCAGTCACCCTTGAGCATCGTCATCCCGATAATGCCGTCACCCTGGCTGGCGTCGGCCACCATCGTGCGATAGCGCGGCTCGAAAATATGGAGCGGCGCCGTCAGACCCGGAAAGAGAACAAAGTTCGGTAGCGGAAAGAGCGGAATAATGTTCGGTAGTTGGTCCACTTGATCGCCTGTTTGACATTAGGACCGCAGACGCAAACCGTCAAGGTTTGTGATGGTCCCGCGGTCGGGCGCCAGCGGACCATCCGCCTGCCGCGCCGCTCACTACACAAACACTGTCGCGGACCGATAGACTGCGCGTAGCCCGTGCGGCACGATGCAGGAAAGCAGTTGTTCAGATGAGGATTCCCTGGGAGCACTTCGAAAGAGAAACGCTGGATAATCTCGCGGCGCTCATCCGGCTCGACACCACCAATCCGCCCGGCAACGAGCGCCTCGCCACCGACTTTATCGGCCGGGCGCTGCTTGGCGCGGGGCTCGACGGAACCGTCGTGGAGGCCGCGCCGACTCGCGCCAATCTGATCACGCGTCTCGCGGGGCGCGACCCCACCATGCCGCCCCTGATGCTCTCGTCGCACACCGACGTCGTGCCGGTCGAGGCCGGGCGTTGGAGCCGCGCGCCGTTTGGCGCCGAGGTCGCCGACGGCTGTATCTGGGGCCGCGGGGCGATCGACATGAAGTCGAAGTGCGCCATGGACCTCGGTCTGATCCTCGCGCTCAAACGCACGGGGGTTGCCCTCGAACGCGACCTGATTGTCGCGGCCGTCGCCGACGAGGAGGCCGGCTCCGAGCTGGGCGCGCGCTATCTCGTCGAAAACCACCCGGAGCTGGTGCGGGCGGGATTCGTCCTCAATGAAACCGGGGGCTTCACCCTCTTCATGGGGGAACGGCGTTTCTATCCGATCCAGGTCGCCGAGAAAGGCTTCGTCACGGTGCGCATGACGATGACCGGGGCGCCCGGCCATGGCTCGATGCCGCGGTCCGACACCGCTATCGCGCAGCTCGCCGAACTGATCATCCGGATCACCCAGACTCCGATGCGGCGGCGGGTCACGCCCCTGATGCGCGCCACGCTGCAGGAGCTCGGCATCGCGCCGGACAAGGCGCCCCCGCTCTTCCGGCCGATGCTGATGAACACGGTCTCACCCACGATTCTGCGCGCGGGCTACAAGGATAACGTGATCCCCGGCGAGGCCTCCGTGATCCTCGACGGCCGCACGCTGCCGGGCGAGGACGAGCGCAGCTTCCTCAGCGAGCTGCGCGAAATCGTCGGAGCCGAACCGCTGCTCGAAGTGGTCAAATCAGCACCGCCCTCTGAAGCGAGTCACGATACGCCCCTTTTCCGGCTGATCAAGGCCCGCACCGAGGCCGCCGATCCCGGCTCCCGGGCGATTCCGTGGATGCTGCCGGGCGCCACCGACAGCAAATTCTACGCGCAGCTCGGCGCGGTTTGTTATGGCTTCGCGCCGGTGCGGCTCGAGGCCCGCATGCCATTCGGCTCGCTCTACCATGGCAACGACGAGCGGATGCCGATCGACGGCTTGTTGTGGGGTCTCCGGCTCTATAGCGAGATCGTGCTGAGCTTTCTGGGCGTGCGGTTCGACGACGTCTTTGCCTAGTCGCTACGGCACCGGCCGAGTCCGGCTGTAGCCGGCTTAGTTGGCGGGGAGCGGCTGGTCGGCGGCGCTGGCGGCTTGGTCGGCGGTCGGGGCGCCGGTTACGGGGGTAAACGTCACCAGCAGACGGTCGGGATTCGCCACCGGAGTTATCGCGAAGCGCGCAACCGGCGTCGTGTTGACCGTCACTTTGGTCCCGTTGGCGTCGGTCTCGACCTGGCAATCATGAAAGATCGAGCGGTCAAAGGTCAGGTGACGCGTCAGATTCGCGTCGGGGGTCACGCCCTTCATATAGACGGTGAGTGTCGACGAATCATTGCCGCTTTCGAGATTCTCGTCGTAAGCGACCGGTCCCGTCAGATCGAAGATCACTGACATCGGCGGGTCGGCCGACGAAAGCCGGATCGTGCGCAAGGTGGCCGGACCCGGTTTGGCGGTGACGGCCGCATCCGCGAGTGCCGCTGTTTTAGCCCCTGACTGGGGCAGGATCGGCAACCCGTCGGGGCCGTAGTTCTGGTCGCTCGACGGGCTGATATTTTCGAGGCTTTCGTGTACCGCGACATGGTTCGCGTTCAAATCGTCAGCGCTGAAACCGCTCTCGGCCAACACCAGCTTGAGCGGATCATCCTCGGTATCGATCGGCTGATTCAGTTTCTTGAGCTCGCGGTCAGCGTCGGCGGCGTACTTGGTCTTCGGATAATCCGTCTTGAGCGCGGTGAAGGCCTGCGCCGCCGAATACTTCTTGCCCTGCTTCTCGAGCGTCCGGCCGAGCTGATCGAGCGCGTCGGGCGCAATCGGGGTTTCGGGATAGAGCGCCATCAGCTCCGCCATCCGCGATTCAGAGGCCTTGTAGTTGGCCCGGGTGTAGTAGAAATTACCGATCACGTATTCATGCCGGGCGAGCATCTCGCGGCAGATGGCGATCTGTTCGTGGGCGAGCTGCGCAAAGTCGCTCTCGGGGAAGCGCCGCTCGATCGACTGGAGCTGCTCAAGCGCAAGCTCGGTGTGAGTCTGATCCTGATCGGGCCGCCCGATCTGATCGTAATGCGCCATCGCGAGGTAATACGACGCTTCCTCGATATGCTTGCTCGTCGGATGCATCCGGATGAAATCGTTGAGCGCGCCGATCGATTCCGGGTAGTCATGACTCTTGTATTGGGCGAGACCGATATTCAACTCGGCCTCTTCCGCATAGGGGCTGAACGGGTACTCGTCGATCAGTTTCTGATAGTCGGCGATCGCCGGCTGATAGAAATGCTGGCTGTATTCGTTGGTCGCCTTGACGTAGTAATTCTCGCCGCTGGGCGGTGTGCGGGCGGCGCATCCCGCGAGCGCCAAAGAAAACCCGCAGATGGACACGATAAATCGAGTCTGCTTCATAGCGAATGTAGAAAGGTTAAACATTGAAGGGGGCCAAGGCAAGTAAGCCCTCCGGCTGCCGGTCCGGGCCATCTTGAATGCTGCGTGAATTCCATGTGCGGGCCGTCACGCGGGCGGGACGAAGGTGCCGGCGTAGACTTCGCGTCCTTCCTCGATGAACTTGCGCGCAAAACCGGTGGCCGTCGCGCCCGGAGTCGCCAGCGCGGTGCGAACAAAGCCGGCCGCCTCGAGCATCGTGAAGATCGCGGCGGCATAGTCGCCGACGTCGGTCGCGACGTGCAGCGGGGCGTCAGGCGCGAGCACCCGCGTCAGGCTCTGCGCAAAATACGGCGTGAACAAACGATGCTTGACGTGGCGACCCTTGGGCCACGGGTCGGGAAAGTAGATATGACAGGCGTCCAGCCGCCGCGCCGGGAGCATCAGATTGACCAGCGAGCGGGCGTCCATCCGCAGAATCCGCAGGTTGGCGAGACCGCGCCGTCCCGCCCGCACCGCCATCAGCTGGGCGACCTGGGTGTCCAGTTCGACCGCCAGAAAATCGCAGTCCGGATTCCCCGCCGCCCGCGCGATAATGAAATCGCCGCGCCCGGCGCCGAGCTCGAGTTCGAGCCCCGCCTCGCGGCCAAACCAGGTCCGCGGTTCAAAGACGAAGCAATCCGCGCGACAGGGCGCGAGCACCGTCGCGGCCGCGTCGCGCGCCTCTTCGTTGCGCCATAGACGTCCAGCTTTGCGCATTCTCGACATCGGACCATCAGAGAACACCATCCATCGCACGCACCGCAAGCAGGCGGCCTGACCAGTTCGCCAGCGTTTCCATTGAACGAGCTACCCTGTTTTGCTAAATGAAAACGTCAAAGCCACCCGCGCTTCCGATGGCGGCCGCTCGCAGGTATGGCCGTAGGGCGGACTTACCGTAGAAACGGTGAGGGCCCGATTCTCTATCGACGAGCGAATGTATGGCTTGCTTTGAGACGACCCGCCGCCGCGCGCTTCTGTCGTTGGGCGTGCTGCTATTTTGCCTGACATCTTTGAGTCCTGCAGCATTCGCAAGGCCAACGGAACCCGCGGCTCGATCTCTCACCGGTATCGTTACAGACGCCCTGCATCGACCGATAAAGGGTGTCGTCGTGACCCTGCAATCAGGCGACAGGCGAACTCTCGGCCAAGCAATTACTGACGATCAGGGATGGTTTCGATTGCCCGCATCCGTCGCTGGCGCGTATGCGCTGACGACCTTGAGAAAGGGCTTCAAACCTGCAACTACGCGGGTTGTTTTGCCGGAGAGTGCGCGGAAGCGCCTGGACCTTGTGCTGGAGTCAACACAAGCGCTGACTCTGCCGGTAAGCGCCGCTCGAATCCGTCCGCCGAACGGGCTTTCGTTAACCGGCACGAACCAGTACACGCTGACCGCCAAGGACATCACGAATCTCCCTGAAGGGGATGCGACGCCGCTCAACGAGGTGATGCTGCAGATGCCCGGCGTCGCGCTGGATCAGAATCAGGAGATTCACATCCGAGGCGAGCATATGGGCATCCAGTACCAGATGAACGGGATTCTGCTGCCGTTGGATATGAACAACGACCCGACGTTCACGCAGCTACTGAACGCCTATTTCGTCAAGAGTGTAAGCCTGATCGATGGAGTACTGCCCGCCCAGTATGGATACCGCACAGCCGGCGTTATCGACATCCAGACCAAAGAGGGATGCGACGATCCGCACAACAGTCTCACTATCGCCGGCGGCCAACGCGACACCGTCTCGCCGAGTTTCCAATTGGGCGGATGCAGCGGAAAGTTCAGCTATTACCTGACCGGCCTCTATCTCCAGTCCAGTCTCGGCTTCAGCTCGGCCGTGCCAGCCCCGGACCCGATTCACGACGCGGTCACACAGGGGCAGGGATTCGCTTATCTAACTTACGCGCTCAACCCGACGACCCGGCTCAGCCTGATCTCCGGCATTACGCTCTCGTTCAACCAATTTCCTAACCAGCCCAATCAGCTCCCCGAGTTCCAGTTTGACCATATTAACCCCGCACTTTACCCATCGAGCGCGATCAAATCCGGTCTGAACCAACAAGACTACTACGGAGTAGTCGCCCTTAACGGGCAGCTTGGATCGCAGGCCGATTATCAACTGGCTTATTCCGCCCATTACAACGCGCTGACGTTCTACCCGGATCCGATAGGCGATCTCATTTACCAAGGCATCTCCTCGAACGTTTTCACCAGTGATCTGGCCAACACCGTTGAGGGCGATCTGAGCCATCGGCTCGGCGCGCAGCATTCCCTGCGCGGCGGCTTTTACCTCGGCGAGTATGGGGTGGAATCGGATCAGGCTTCGCAGGTTTTTCCGATCGTCGCCGGCAAGCCCGCGATCTTCCCGATCACGGTCGCCGCCAACTTGAACAAAATAAATTTGGCTTATGGCGTTTATCTTCAGGACACCTGGCAGATTGCCGAAAAGTTCAGCGTGAACGTCGGGACGCGTTGGGATCGGGTGACCGGGTTCACGATCGACAGCCAGTTCAGTCCCACGATAAATTTCGTTTACCAGACGCGCGCCGACACCATTCTCCACGCCGGCTTTGCGCGAAATTTTCAACTGCCCAATTTCCAAAATGTTTCGTCGGGGATCTCCAAACTCCTGCAGGGCACGACCGGAGCGTTGGGGACCACCGCGGGCGGCAACACCTCGCCATACGCCGAAACCGACTACCTCTGGGATGCCGGCTTCACCCACCAATTCACGTCTCACCTGGCGTACGCGCAAGACAACTATTTCAGGCTCGATCGCCACTACCTAGACGAAGGCCAGTTCGGCTTCGTGCCGATCGACGCACCATTCAATTACGTCCGCGGCTACGGCGGCGGGACCGAACACTCACTCACGTACAATCTGGAAAACCTCGCGTCGCGCGCGAACTTCTTCGTGGCTCGGGAGGAGGATATCGGCGTCGCCTCCGGCCAATACAATTTCCCCTCGGACGAGCTGTCGTACATCGACCACCATTATTTCGTGCTCGATCATACCCCCTTGGTCGGTGCGTCGGCCGGCGCGGCTTATCGATGGAACGCCTGCCAGTTCACCGTCGATGGTCTTTTCAGCAGCGGGCTGCGCGGAGGATTCGCCAACGAGACCCAGCTTCCAAAGGTATGGCAGTTCAATCTGAGCGCGGCTCGGGACTTTTTCGTCGCCGGTCTTGGTAAGTTCACCGACCGGGTGACTTTGCTGAATATCTTCGACCGCACCAATCTGATCCGGCCCGCCAATGGTATCGGGGTCTTTCAGGCCGCTTACGGACCAAGAATCACCGTGTACGACACGCTGACGGTCCCTTTACCTCCTCTGGACTAAAGCGACACCATGAGACAGAGATTTTCAGCTGATTAAACAAGCGGGGTGACGTAGACGCACCGCAAGCAGGCGGCCTGACCAGTTCGCTAACTGAGGATCGTAGGCGGAGCAGTCAAGCGCGACACGATTGCATGTCCGGCCCTCGTTCCGAAGAAGGCAACCTGGTCAAACGTTTCTACACGATGGGTCGCGCTGCGCGTCAGGGGGCAACGCAGGGCGTAAGGGTTCCGTCACTACCCCAGCAGGCGTCGAATCCGTTCAGGGTCGAGCTGAGCGCGGAGACGTTCGAAGTTTCGTCTGAGGGATCCATCATCACGATGCTATCCCCGGTGGAGAGGTTCGCCGTGACCTTATCCGCGGTCGAAGCGCTGAAGTTCGACGTACCGAAATCGGCCAGGGGCAGAATACCGCCGTCGTAAGGGGCTTCCTCGATCCACTCGGCTGAAAGCTTCGAAGATTGATACTTGACTACCTTACTCCACGTTTTACCAGTGGTTTCGTCGGTCATCGAAAGGGTCCACGAGGCCTTACCCGAACAGGGCGCCGCACACGCCAGCGAAGCGGTCATAACATCTCCGGGATTCACCGCGATGGTGGGGATCAAGGTCTCAGCCGCCGGCAAAGCCTCGTACCAGGCGTAGTAGTCGGCGCTTCCGTCGAGTATCGCTTCTTGCGAGGTCCCCAGCTGGATCAAAGTACTGTCGGCTTTGGTGCACGCGGCGTTTTCACAAAATCCGCCGATTCCCACCCAGTTCGCGGAGTATTCGACGGTTGCGCCCGCCGGTGCGTCCAGAAACAGGACCGACGGAACGATCCAGGTCGCTTGCGCCGCAGTGTAAGTATGCTTGGTCTCAAAGTCCGGTAGCGCATAACCCGACCAGTTGGTGCTAGTGGTTTGCGCCGCCGCTAGTCCCGGAGTCAGCCCCTCAATCTGGCGCAGCGGGTTGCCATTCTTGTCACGCGCGACCTTGATCGGCGCGTGCTTCATTCTAACTGGAGTCGACCCGGCCAACGAGGAGGCAGGCGGGAACGCCAATATAACGCTAAAAGCGAAGACCAAAAGCGACGGAAAGGCATGCAATCGGCGACATTTTGCCAAAGCTGTAACTCCTGAAGGAATTGTATCAATCTAGCTGCTGCCGATAGATAAAGAAAGATTAAAATTGCATTAAGCTTCGAACGCACGGGCAAAGGCGGAGACAACGCTACGCGGCTCAAAAGACGAAGCGACCGGCCGGCGCGGCGCGAGCACCGTCGCGGCCGCGTCGCGCGCCGCTTCGTTGCGCCACGGACGCCCGGCTTTGCGCATCCTCGACATTGGACCATCAGAGAACACCATCCGTCGCACGCACCGCAAGCAGGGGCGGCGAAGGCCCGAAGGCGTTCCGTCCTATGCGATCTTCCAGCTGACGGCAGTCACGCTGAGTTCCAGACTTAACCGGCTCACAACTTGCTCGAGCAGCGCGTCATCGCGATCCGTTATGATCAGGCTGGCCTGCACACTGTCGAGCGCCTGGAGCGTCATGGCGGAGTTGTTCACGCCATACAGCAGCAGAGTCCGGACAGGGGCCTCATCCTCCGCCCGGCAGACCACCGAGCAAACGTAACGAGTCTCGACTTCGGTGTTTTGCAGCGGCTGGCGATTGATCTTCGTCGCCAGCGGCCGCAATAGGACGTTAGCGCCGATGATCGACAGGGCGCCGATAGAGGCTTCTGGCAGGAAACCCCGGGATCATGCTGCCCAGCATCACGAACAGCGCGGCGCCGGTCGCAACCAGGGCATTGGTCCTGAGCCCCGCCATCCGTTGACGCCACTGTCGTTCGACGCCGATTACGGCACCGAGGAGTTGTGCCAGGAACAGCCGGACGATGAATTCTGGCCAGTTCATAACTTGATTACGCGGTCAATTGATTGCCGTCGAGTTCCCCTCTGGACGGCCACGCTTCATCGGAGTAGTATACCCCCTATCCTATATTCGGCAAGCATGTTCGCATGAGCCATACGATTAAAGAGAAAGCGAAGCTATTGGCCCGAGTGCACCGCATCAGCGGCCAGATCGAAGCGGTCGAGCGCGCGCTCGAAGCGGAAAAGGGCTGTGCCGAGGTGCTGCAGCTCGTCGTCGGGGCTCGCGGGGCGCTGAACAGCCTGATGGCGGAGCTGATCGAGGACCACATCCGCATGCACGTCGTCGATCCCACGCGCGAGCGCAACCGCGACCGGGCCCAGAGCGCCGAGGAGCTGATCGAAATCGTGCAGTCTTATTTGAAAATCGGTTGACACGCCGTGGAACAGTACGTTCACGTCGCGCCCGTGGCGGGAGTTGAGTTACCACAGGCGCACCGAAGTTCCGTCATCGAAAAGTCCGGGAGCGGACTCGCTTTCGGATGGATCGAGGCGACCCGGATTTTACTTCTGGCGTGCGCCGCCCTTGCGGTTCGTTTGCACCTCGGCGAGCCGCTGGCCGGAGTCAGCGTGCCCGGCATCCTGGGTGTGTTAATCGGCGGATGGCCGATCTTCAAGGAGGCCATCGAAAATCTTGCCGCACGCCGCATGACCATGGAGCTGTCCATGAGCATTGCGATTGTGGCGGCCGCCGCGATCGCCGAGTTCTTCACGGCGCTCGTTATCACCCTTTTCGTGCTGGTGGCCGAGGTGCTCGAAAATTTGACCGTCTCGCGCGGACGCCGGGCAATCCGCGACCTGCTGGAGTTTCTGCCCCGGGCGGTTACCGTCCGCCGCGGCGGCGCCATCCGTGAGACCTCGGCTGACGACGTGCTTCCCGGCGATTCGGTGCTGGTGAAGCCTGGGGCCCTGCTACCGGTGGACGGCGTGGTCATCAGCGGCCATTCATTCGTTGACCAGGCTCGTATCACGGGCGAGTCGCTGGCCGTCGAGAAGCTTCCCGGCGCCAACGTCTATGCCGGGACGATCAATCAGGCGGGCGCGCTGGAGATCCGGGCGGAGCGCATCGGCCGCGATACGAGCTACGGCAAAATCATCGAGGCGGTCGAGCACGCGGAACGCTCGCAAGCACCGGTGCAGCGCCTGGCCGATCGGCTGGCGGGATACCTGGTTTACTTCGCGCTCGCTTCAGCCGCATTTACTTTCTTTCTGACTCGCGACACTCGCTCGACGATTTCGGTGGTGATCGTGGCGGGCGCCTGTGGCATCGCCGCCGGCACGCCCTTGGCGATTTTGGGAGCCATCGGCCGGGCGGCGCGTCTGGGAGCCATCGTGAAGGGCGGTCTGTACCTGGAAATTCTCGGCCGTGTGGACACGGTTGTGCTCGACAAGACCGGCACGCTGACTTTCGGACGCACCGAAGTGCAGGCCGTACTCGCGACGGCAAGCAGCACCGAGCAGGAAGTCATTGAAAATGCCGCGTCGGCCGAAATTCGCTCCGAGCATCCGCTCGGCAGGGCGATCGTTGCACGTTCGCAGGCGCTGAACCTGCCCCTAAGCGAACCTGAGCAGTTTGCTTACGCGCCGGGACGCGGCATCTCGGCGGTGGTCAACGGCTCGACCGTTCTTGTCGGTAATCGAGCCCTTTTGCTCGAATCTCGCGTCGACCTGCCTGCGAGCTTCGAATCCGCAACTGACGCGCACTCGCAGGTGTTCGTTGCACGAGACGGGAGTTTGCTTGGCGCCGTCGTCGTCAGTGACACGATTCGCGACGAGGCGAAGCGTGCAATCGAAGCGCTCGATCGCCTGCGTGTCCGGACTATTCTACTGACAGGAGACACCAGGGCGGCAGCGGAGGTGGTTGCTCGACAACTCGGCATCCGCGAGGTCGAGGCCGAGGTCTTCCCGGAAGCCAAACTCGCGCGGATCAGGGAACTGATAGCCGGCGGCGGTGTCGTCGCGATGGTCGGTGACGGGATCAATGACGCCCCCGCACTGACCGCGGCGAGCGTCGGCGTCGCGATGGGTTCCGGTACCGACGTTGCGCGCGAGAGCGGGGACGTCGTACTGCTCGGCAATGATTTGCTCAAGTTCGCCGAGACCCTGACGATCGCGCGGTGGACCCGACGCATTATCTGGCAGAACTTCGCGGGCACGCTCGCGATCGATCTTGTCGGGATCATGCTTGCCGCCTGCGGCGTGCTTGGTCCGACGCTGGCTGCGTTCGTTCACGTTGCTTCGGAGATGTCGTTTATTCTGAACTCGGCACGGCTGTTGCCGCGGGGGACGGCCGACGCGGCTCCGAAAGGGGCGACGGTCGTCCAGAAGGTCGAGTCCCTGCCGAAGGCGGCCTAGCCACCATAGCGGCGCGGATGGTTGTCCAAAGAAATGCTTGATAATTGATTCGGGCAGAGATGAGGACAGAGTCTTTTTGAGCAAGCTCCCGACTGGATGATTAGTGGAAACGTGCAGCGGGGTGGCGTGAGACGCCACCCCGCTGCGTTTTGAAACTGCTATGGAAGTCGATCAGGCCTTGCCGTGACGCAGGAGCTTGCCCGGCGTCGCGCCGGTGCACTTGCCGTCCGCGAAGGTTTCCTCACCATTCACGATAATCGAGCGGTAGCCCTTCGACCGCTGCACGCGCCGCCACTCGCCACCGGGCAGGTCGTGCGCCACCTCACCAATCCAGTCCGGCTCGACGCCCAAGCCGTCGAGATCATAGACCACGACGTCGGCCGCGGCGCCCTCGCGCAGCACGCCGCGATCGCGGAAGCCGGCCGCATGCGCGGGAAGGGCCGAGAGGCGATAGTGCGCCTCTTCGAGCGTGACCTTCTGCGTGTCACGCACGAGCCAGCGCAGGAAGTCGGTGGTGAAGGCGCCACCGGTGAAGAACTTGGTGTGGGCGCCACCGTCGGAAACACCGGGGAAGGTAAACTGCGAGTTGTTGATGATCTCAGCGTTGTAGTCGGGGTTGAACTCGCGCTCGGGCTGAAGGAACTCAGCCTTGAGGTCGGTCGCGAGCGACAAGTCGAGCATCACGTCCACCGGATGCTTGCCCTCTTCCTCGGCAATCTGGCCGAGCGACTTGCCGACATACTTCTCAAGCTCGGGCTTGTTTTCGACCCACTGTACGACGAGCCGACGCAGCCTGCCGCCGATCCCGGGGGCGTTCTTGTCGAGCGCGTACATCGCGCGCTCACTCTTGGCCGCCTCGCGCATCGCGGGTATCCGCATCTTGGCCGCGCGCTCTTCCTTCGTGCCGGTGAGCAGGTCGCGCCAGGCCGCCGACACGTCGTAGAGATTCCAGTGCTCGAGTGTGAAGGCGAACCCGGCGCGAATCGTGCCGCCCTGGCCGAAGATCGGCAGCCCCTTGGCCCGCATCTTCTCGACCCACGCGAGGCTCTTGCGATGGATTTCGGGGTTCGTGATGCTCGCCGTGATCGCCTGAAACAGAATCGGCCGCTGGGCCACCCCGGCGAGCTTCTCGACGAACGCAAGGTCTTCCTTGATATGACCGGTGGCCTGCGTGATCTCGATAAAGCCCTCGTCGCGCTCGTGCAGGACACGGGCGAGATTAAGGATCTCCTCGTCGACCATCGTGTCGGTCACCATCGGTGAGCCGTCGTAATCGGCCTGGCCCGAATGGCGTCCCAGACGCTGAATTGAGAATCCGCACAAGCCGGCGTCGAGCCCCTCGGCCAGCAGCCGCCGCATCTCGGCGCGCTCGCCCTCCGTGCCGGGCCGCGTCTTCGCCGCGTCGAGCCCCATCACATAGGTCATGAGCGACGCGGTCGGCATATACTGGATACAGTTGACGCCCTTGGGTGCGCGGTCGAGCGAATCCATATATTCCGGGATGGTCTCCCAATCCCAGGTCATCCCGGCTTTCATCGAGGCATACGGGATCGCCTCGGTGCGGGTCATGGTCAGCATCGAGCGGTCGCGAAAATCCGGCTTGACCGGCGCGAAGCCAAAGCCGCAATTGCCCAGCACGAGTGACGTAACTCCGTGCCAGCCAGAGATCGTGCAGTAGGGATCCCAGCGAATCTGGGCGTCGTAATGGGTGTGCAGATCGACGAAGCCCGGCGCGACGATCAGGCCGTCGGCGTCGATCGTTTTCTTCGCGAAGCCGGGGGCGCGGCCACCGATCTGCGCGATCCGGCCGTCCTTGATCCAGACGTCGCCATGAAAACGCGGGACACGCGTGCCGTCGACGACCGTGCCGCCCTTAATCTGAATGTCGAAATCTGCCATCGGGGTTCCCTCCTGTGTGGGTACGGACCGCGGCCGTGAGGCCGGTGATGTGCGCAAGCTGCGCTTAAATTTGAATGCTGCTCCACTTATACAAGAAGAGTCGATTGTTTGGCCAGCGGACGGCCTTTGCTTTTTCGTCCGGCAGTTATCTAGAGTGAGTCCAGATTCCACGGGGGCTGACCAAGGAGAAACAAATGAAAGTAGGCATGACGCTTCAATTGACCAGTTTTGGCGGCAAACCGGATCGCGAAACCTATCAGGATGAACTCTCCCTGATGGAGATGGCGGAAAATCTGGGCTTTGATTCGGTTTGGGCGCTTGATCACCATTTCACCGGCTACACGATGTCGCCGAACCCGACCCAGCTCTTGTCCTATATCGCCGGACGCACCAAGCGGGTGCAGCTCGGCACGGCGGTCATCGTTCTGCCCTGGCATGATCCGGTCGAAGTCGCCGAAAATATCGCGCTTCTCGACGTCCTTTCCGGCGGCCGCACGATCTTCGGCTTCGGCCGTGGCGCGGCCACGGTCGAATACAACGGCTTCCGTATCAACATGGAGGAAGCCCGCGACCGGTTCGTCGAGGCCTCGATCATTGTCCGCAAAGGACTAACCCAGCCGAGCTTCTCGTTCGACGGCAAGTACTACAAGATTCCGGAAATCCAGATTCGGCCGCGCCCGATTTCCCATCCCGAGGAACGCTTCTACGCGTCCAGCGTCAGCCCCGAGTCAGCGGAAATCATGGCGAAGCTGGGACTGGGCGTCCTTATCATCGCACAACGGAGCTGGGAGGACGCTGCCGCCGACTACGCCCGTTATCGAGAAACGGCGCAGGCCAACAATATCAAGCCCCGCCCGCCGATCAGCCTGCTCAATATGCTGGTCTCTGACGACCCGCGTGAAGCTGCCGAGCTTGGCCACACACACATGGCAGCGATGTGGGATTCTATCGACAACCACTATCACTTCGGCGACGGCCATCTGCGCGGGGTCAAGGGCTACGAGTTCTACGCAAAGCTCGAGAAGACCTACAACAAACTAGCGGCCGACCCGGAAGCCAAGGACAAGGCGGTCGAGTTCTTCAAGAGCCTGCACGCCGCGGGTACGCCCGCGCAGGTGCTCGAGAAACTGCGTTACATCCAGCATACGGTGCCGCTGGAACACGTTATCGGGACGTTCGCGTTCGGCGGATTGCCGTATCCGAAACTCGAGCGCAGCTTCAAGCTCTTCGCGGAGAAGGTCCTGCCCGTATTGAAGAGCGATCCAGCCTTCGAGTATCCCTATGAAAAGGGCTCACAAGCTCAAATAAGCGCCAACAAGTAGCAGTAACCATCCGCCATCGGATTATGCACCAACGGCTCGACGGTTAGCGTCGAGCCGTTGGCATTTCCAACTCGAATCAGACGAAAACGACTTCGATCAAAAGATGAATCATCATCGCGAACATCGCGCCGGTGCCGATCGTAAAGGCGACCGTACGCCATGGTTGAACCGCGTTAAGATAGAAAATCGTATGCAGGATGCGACAGACGACAAAAATCACGCAGTAGATCTCGAAGGCTTCGGCCGAGAGACCCGTGGCCATCACGTAGATCCCGGCAACAATCAGGAAGAAGGGGATATTCTCCAGGTCGTTGCGCCAGACGGACGCGGCGCGCTGTACTGACGGGGCCTCCTGCGCCTCCAGCTTGCCGCCGAAGAGTTTGGCGTCTTCCGGGTTCGTGAAAATGCTGGTAGAAACGCGTCCTTTCCCTTGCACGAGCGAGTTCGCGAACATTTTGAAGCCCAATATGATCGTCGTTAGCGCGTACATCCTGAGCAACGGCATCGATTCGCACCTCCGATAGAAGTTCCAGCTCCAATAGCCCCGAACGATCTTGCTGTAAACCCTCGTCGGTTGCCTTGGTTCCAGAACCTGGTCGCTCGGCGCAATCCAAAATCGACTTCCGCCCGTATCTGGTATGCATCGGCGGTGACCGCTAGGCTGATGACTCGCACACCTGACGAACTACGCTCGACACGATGCGAAACGTCTGACGACGCTCAACCGCCGTATCGTAAGGGAGCTTAAGTTGGACACCAAATCTGCTCGCCATCCGGGAATCGACTTTTCGCGCCGCAAGTTCCTCCAGCTCGGCGCGGTCTGTTGCGGCGCGCTCGCCTCCGGCCTTCTTTTGCGCAAGCTCGGGCCCGGGGATGCCCGCGCCGCGTCAGCCGCCGAGGCCGGTGATATGGGCAAAGTGACGCTGGCCGAGTTTTCCGCTGCCGGCAAGAATGAAGGGCTGGCCTCGCTGGACAAGGTCGTACACAGCGACGCCGAGTGGCAGCGACTACTGACCCCCGAACAGTACGACGTCACCCGCCATCAGGGGACTGAGCGACCCTTCGCCAACAAATACGACGAATGGAAGGCGCCGGGAATCTATCGCTGCATCTGCTGCGCCACCGCGCTCTTCAGTTCGGCCACCAAGTTCGATTCCGGGACCGGATGGCCCAGCTTTTGGGCGCCGATCGCTCCGCAGAACATCGCCACGCGCAGCGACAACTCCTTCCTGATGACCCGCACGGAGGTCGTGTGCCGACGCTGCGACGCCCATTTGGGACACGTCTTCGAGGACGGTCCGCCGCCGACCGGCCTGCGCTACTGTATGAACTCGGCGGCGCTCAATTTTGTCGGCTTCGCGCAAGCGAGCAAGTAGGCATCGAGGAGATATTATGGCTTCGCCACCCGAACCCGACGAGACCCTGGTCCCGCCGGCACCCGAACCCGACGCGGTCCCTGTCGCGGCCCCTGCCGAGTCCGACGCGGCTCCCGTCGCGCCTCCTCCCGACTCCGACGCGGCTCCCGTCGCACCTCCTCTCGCGAGCCGGCGGGCCAAACGGCGCGAGCAACCGCTCGCCATCCGGATCGCGCATTGGTGCAACGTACTGTTTCTGACCCTGATGGCGGGCAGCGGGCTCCAGATCTTATCGGCTTACCCGTCGCTCGGTCCGCAGGGTGGTCAATATTCGTGGTATCCGTTCCAGGGCATACCTCCGCCCAAGTGGCTGACGATCGGCGGATGGCTCGCGGGCGGCCGTCGTTGGCATTTCGCGATCGCGTGGTTCTTTATCCTGAATGGGCTCTTCTATCTGGGCTACCAGTTTGCGAGCGGCGAGTGGCGGCGTCGTTTTTTCCTCCCGCGGCGCGACGCAATCAACGGCATCCGGCCGTTGGCGTACTATGCGCGGCTGCGCAAGAATCCGCCCGCGCCGGATTTCTACACCGGCTTGCAGCGCCTCGCCTACAATTCGGCGGTGCTGTTCGGGATCGTGATGGTGCTCTCGGGTCTCGCGATCTATAAGCCGGTCCAGTTGCACTTTCTGACGGCGCTGTTTGGCGGTTACGATATCGCCCGCGTGGTCCATCTCGCCGGACTGTGTCTGCTCGTGATGTTCGTGGCAACCCATCTGATGCTGGTCGCGCTCCATCCGCGGGAGATCGTGAAGATGGTGACGGGAGGCCACCGTGACTAAACTGGTATCGCGGCGCAAATTTCTGACCGGCGCGACGGCGCTTTCCCTCCTGGCCGGTTGCGAGAGTCGTCCCGCCGGAGCCTTCCTTAACCTGATGCGCGGCTGGAACGAGCGCGTCGAAGGACTGCTCTTCTCGCCGAACAGGGTAGCCCCCGAACTGCCTGAGTCGGCCGCCACCGACGAGGAGGATTTCCCGGTCTATTTCATCTCGACCGCGATGCCGCAGGCGCCGGCCAACTGGAGCCTCAAGGTCGGAGGCCTGGTCGACCATCCGATGGTGCTTACGCTCGACGAGTTGCACGCGATGCCGTCCACTGAAATGCGGGTGCGGCATCACTGCGTCGAAGGATGGTCGGCGGTGGCGGCGTGGCGTGGTGTGCGGTTGAGCGAGGTCGCGCGGCGCGTCGGGATCGACCCGCGCGTGCGGTACGTCGAGTTCCGCTCGTTCGACGCGGGCTACTGGTCGGGATGGGATTTGGCCAGCGCGATGCATCCGCAGACACTCCTCGCCTACGGCATGAACGACCATCCGCTGACGGCCGAACATGGCGCGCCGCTCCGGCTCTATTCGGCCGTCAAGCTCGGTTACAAAAACGTCAAATATCTGACGGAAGTCAACTTTCTGCCCAATAAAGTCGGCGGCTATTGGGAAGACCAGGGCTACGAGTGGTTCGGCGGCGTCTGATTCGCGATGCAAAGCTACGAAGTTTTGGACGAAGCGCTCGAAGCGATGCGCGATGCCGGACCGGAGTTGCGCAGCGGCCTCAGCAATCACGCTCCGATGGCGATCGAGGCGCTCTGCGCGATGAACCGTGCCGACGCGGTCGCTGGCTGGTTTGCGCGTTATCGGTCCGGGATGATCCCGCGTCCGGCTGCCATCGAGCGCATTCCGCGCGACGATTGGCGTTCGGCGCTGGCTCGTCCAGAACGTTTTACCGACTGGAGCGACCTGATCGCCGAGGATCTGCGCGAAGCTCCGTGGCCGGTTGTCCTCGACCGCTGGGTCACGCGGCTCGCGCCGGGAATCTCTGCGGCGGCGACGCACGGCGTGATTCGGACCGCGCACGCGGCACGCGCGCTGGGTCACTCCGCGACCCCTACGCGGCTGGCGGAACTGGCCGACGGGCTCGCTTACTGGGCGTCCACTTATGCGACCCTGCCGACACGCGAAATACCCAATCCATCCGCGCTCGATCCGCTCGAAGCGATCGCCCGGGTCACTATCGTTCCGCCGGCGAAACGGATCTTCGCCGGCTCGATCACGTCGTCGTTTGCCGTGCTGGACCAAACTCCGGACTTTGCCACGGCGATCAATCTGCTCGGGAGTGAGAATGATCCCGCCCGCACGCTTTCGCGGTTGACCGAAACTTTCGCGCGGGTCTATCTGACCAACGCGCACGACGCGTTGAGCACGATCGTCTTTATCCACAGTGTGACGAGCGCCGCGGCCGTCCGGTCGCTGCTACCGCATTTGAGTCAGCCGACCGCGCATGCGGCCCTCCGCTACGTCTGGCAGACGGGATGCGCGCTTTTTGCAACATTCGCGGTCACGTCGCCGCAGACACTTGTCGAGGAATCATCGAAGGATTCGGCGGAGACGCTAATCGATATGGCGGTCGCTAACGGCGACGAGCACGTCGTCAAGTTCACCGAGGCCTGCCTCCGCGAGGACGCCCTCCACCCGTCGCCCGTCTATCGCGCGGCGGCCCGCCACGCGATGACGATGCTCAAAGGTTGACGGAAAATTGATTGCGTTATTGCTCCGGGGGAGCACTGTAAGGCGGCATCCCGCCGCCATTCGGTGGCATCCCACCGCCGTTCGGGCCACCCATTCCACCGCCGTTCGGCGGCATCCCGCCGCCATTCGGGCCGCCCATCCCGCCGCCTTGCCGGTGCATCCCCCTCATGCGGCAGAGCAGTTGCCCTTGGCGGTTCTCGCCGCAAGTACCGCTGACCGTCCGGTCGCCGCGGGAGACCGAGCAGGCATCGCCGGCAGACTGGCCCTGGCAGGCCGCAATCATCTCCTGCCGCATATGCTCGCGCATGGCTTGACCCTGCGGATTGCCACCCTCCGGCGGAGCGCCATAGTTTCCGCCGCCCGGGGGACCTTCGTAGCCGCCTTCTGGTGGTCCTCCATAGTTGCCGCCGCCTGGGCCCCCTTCATCGTTTTGGGCATAAGTTGCGGACGCGAGGCCCATCAGCGCGACCATGCACAATGCATAAATGACACCGGCTCGAACGTTCACTTTTTCACCCCTTTTCAGCATCGCGAGAACGAGAGACGCGGCCAATTGCGGAAGGTTACGCTGATTGCCTCAGCCAAAAAAATTGAGCAACAGTTTCGCCAACTCTTCCGGGCGCTCTTCGGGGATGAAATGTCCACACTCGAGCGGCTCGCCGCGCACATCGTCCGCCCACGCCTTCCAGACCTCGAGCACCGCCTGACCGCGATGCGGGCGGCCCTGCGCACCCCATAACGCGAGCATCGGTGGCGCCACCTTGTGACCGGCCTTCCGATCAGCGTCGTCGAATTCGCAATCGACGCCGATGCCGGCGCGATAGTCCTCGCAACTCGCGTGAATGACGGCCGGGTCGCGGAAGGCCTCGCAATAGCTGGCCAGCGCCTCCGCCGTAAAAGCTCCCGGCGTGCCGCACCAGGATTCGAGCGTGTGCATCAGAAAGTAATCCGGGTCCTTGCCGATCAGCGTCTCGGGAAAGGGCGCCGGCTGCGCGAGGAAGTACCAGTGATAGGCGGCGCGCGCCGTCGTGCGATTAAGCCGCTCGAACTGCTCGATCGTCGGAACGATATCGAGCACCGCCGCGCGCTGGACGCAATCCGGATGGTCGAGGGCGAGGCGATAGGTGACGCGCGCCCCGCGGTCGTGACCGGCGAGCGCGAAACGCGGGAACCCCAACGCGCGCATCACTTCCACCATGTCGAGCGCCATCGCACGTTTCGCATAAGGCAGATGGCGATCATCGGTGGGCGGCTTGCTGCTCGCGCCATAACCGCGCAAATCCGGGATGACAAGCGTGTACCGTTGCGCGAGAGCCGGCGCGACCTTATGCCAAATCGCATGGGTCTGCGGATAACCATGCAGGAGCAACAAGGGTGCTCCGCTCCCGCCCTGCACCAGCGCGATCTCCGCGCCCGGCGTCTTGATGCGCTTGCGCGCGAATCCTTCAAACATTGGACCACCTCCTCGCGGCGACTGCCTCAACGATCGATCTTGCGGGTGCCGTAGTAGGGCAACATCGTCTCGTCGGTCTTGGCGGCGACCGGAGCCGCGTCGGGCTTGGCACCGGTTTTCGGTGCTTTGCCGCCGGTGAACGCACTGTACATCGCGAGCGTTCCGGGCTCGATAATCGCCGGATCGGTCATGATATTGACGCAGGCGGCGCGGCCACTGGCGAAGGCCCGTTGCAGGCTCGGCGCGATCTGATCGCCGCTTTCAACGAACTCGCCATGCGCCCCGAGGCCCTGGGCGGCGCGTTCGTAATGCACCACGCCAAGCTCGGTCGCGATCGTATTCCCCGGCCCCCACGCGAGATCCTGCCCGTGCTTCGACATCCCCCACTGCATGTCGTTGTTGATCACCACCGTGATCGGCAGGTTATGACGGACGGCCGTGTCGAACTCCGCGAAATTAAGGCCGACCGAGCCGTCGCCGATCACGCAGACCACCTGCCGTTGCGGATGAGCCGCTTTGGCGGCCAGCGCAAACGGCAGCCCGATCCCGAGACATCCCAGGTAGCCGTGGCTGAGAAAACTGCCGGGCTGGCGGGCGCGGAAGGCGTTGGCGATCCAGGCGGCCGTTTCACCACCGTCGGCGGCCACGATCGCGTCGGGCGCCAGCGCCTGAATCACGTCGCGCGCCATGCGGGCCGGATGAATCGGGCGCTCGGTCTTCATCGCCTCCTCCCACCTTTGCCGCTGGCCCGCGCGCATCGCCGTCAACTGTTCGATCCACGCTTCATGGCCGGCGAACTTCGTCCCGCGCCCGGCCGCGATCGCCTGGCGGAGAAACTCGCCGCAATCGGCCACGATCCCGAGCTCGATACTGCGGCCACGGCCGATCTCCTCCGGCTCGATATCCACTTGAATGACGCGCGCGTCGGCGGGAATCAGGCTGTTGCGGCCGCCCGTCGCCAACCCGATGCGGGTCCCGAGCATAATCACGAGGTCGGCGCTTTGATTGCCGCGCCGCTGATGGGCCGCCGGATGGATCGCGCCGAACGCGCCGAAGCAGAGCGGATGGTCTTCGGATAGAGCGCCACGCGCCTTGGCGTTAGCCATCACGGGGATATGTGTGAGTTCGGCAAACTCGGCGAGCTCGCGCGCGGCCTGCGCAAACCAGACGCCGCCGCCCGCGAGAATCGCGGGGCGATGCGCTTCGCTAATCCACTTCAGGGTTTGCGCGAGCGCGGCGCTGCCCGGTCCGGCCGGCGACTTGGGCCGGTAGTTCTCGGGAAAGACGACCTTTTCCTCCTCCGCGCGCGCGAACAGCACGTCGATTGGAACTTCGAGGAAGACCGGGCCGGGCCGGCCCGAGACCGCCTGCCGAAACGCCATCGCGACGAACTCCGGAATCCGTTCGACATGGACCACCGAGCGCGCCCATTTCGTGATCGGCCGCATCAGCGCGACCTGATCGATCCCGCCCTGCAACGGCAGCATCTCGTCGTCGAGCAAGGGACTGCGGCCGCCGATCAGGACCATCGGGATCGCGTCGAGGTAAGCGTTGGCGACGCCGGTCACAGCGTCGGTCACGCCCGGTCCCGCCGTAACCATCGCGACGCCGGGGCGACCGGTCGTGCGCGCCCAGCCGTCGGCCATGTGCGCCGCGGCCTGCTCGTGGCGTGTATCGATGACACGAAAGTTGTGCTCGCGACATGCCCCGAAGATCGCATCGAGATGCCCGCCGTGGAGCGCAAAAACGTCGTGGACGCCCTCCCGCTCAAGCGCCCGCACCAGCATCTCGCCGCCGTTGATTCGCGCCATGGCAAAAATCCTCCTGCGGCGTCGCGACTCGTCCCGCGAAGCTCGCGCCGCGTTCGCCAGATTAGCCTTCTCCGTCAAAAGATCATAAGCCTTGGGCAGTTTGGTAGCGTAAGGAGCAAAGAGGCAATGGCGGGAATATTGGATGGCAAAATCGCATTGATCACGGGCGCGGGCTCGGGTATCGGACGCGCGACCGCGCGCATCTTCGCACGGGAAGGGGCGCGGCTGGTGCTGGCTGACGTCGTCGAGGCAGGCGGCAACGAAACCCTGCGGATGATCAAGGAGGCCGGCGCGGACGGGATCTTCGTCAAATGCGACGTCGCCAACGAAGCGGACGTCGACGCGACGGTGGCGCGCGCGGTCGCGCAGTACGGGCGACTCGATTGCGCGTTCAACAACGCGGGCATCGGCGGAGCGGGCCGGCTCACGCACGAGTACAGTCTCGAGGAATGGAATCGCGTCATCGCGATCAATCTGACCGGCGTATGGCTCTGCATGCGCGCCGAAATCACGCAGATGCTCAAGCAGAAGAGCGGCGCCATCGTCAACACGTCCTCGATCATGGGGCTCACCGGCGCGATTCGCGTCCCGGCCTACACCGCCGCCAAGCACGGCGTCGCGGGACTGACCAAGGCGGCGGCGCTCGAGTACGCGCGTCACGGCCTGCGCATCAACGCGGTCTGTCCGGCGCCGATCTATACGCCGATGCTCATGGGCGCATTCGAGAAGCGGCCGGACATGGAGGAACGCTACGCACGCGCGGAGCCGATGAAACGCATCGGCCAGCCCGAGGAGATCGGCGAGGCCGTGGCGTGGCTGTGCTCCGATCGCGCCTCGTATGTGACCGGCCTGCCGATGCCGGTCGATGGCGGCTACATGGCACAATAAACACCAGGCAAGCTCTGCATCAAGTGAATGCTATAGAATCGCTTCGCGTAGGTCCTTCGACCCTTCGACGGGGCTCAGGGCAGGCTCGGCTCGCGGATGCTCGCCGGCTCAGGATGACAAATCTTGCTTGTGCAGAGCTTCCCTAACGTTATTTGAAAAAACCCGGCAGCAGCGTGGCGAGGCGTCTGCGCGGCACTTCGTCCGTCACGCCGGGCGCGAGGTCGCCCAGCTCGAACGGGCCGTAGGCGGTCCGGATCAGCCGGGTGACGCGCAGGCCGATCGCTTCGAGCATGTTCTTGATCTCGCGGTTTTTGCCCTCGCGCAGCGTGAGCGTCAGCCAGCAGTTGCCGCCCTGACGCCGATCAAGCTTGATCCCGACCGGGCGATAGCGAATGCCGTCAACCGTGAGTCCGCTCGCCACCCGGGCGAGGGCCGCGTCGTCGGGCATGCCAAAGGCGCGCACCCGATAGGTGCGCGACATTTGATTGTCCGGATGCTCGAGATAGCGCGCGAGTCCGCCGTCATTGGTCAGCAGCAATAGTCCTTCGGTGTTGACGTCAAGACGGCCGACCGAGATCAGGCGGGGCAGCGTCGGCGGCAGCTTGGCGAAAACCGTGGGCCGCCCCTCCGGATCGCGCGTGGTCGTCACGAGTCCGGCGGGTTTGTGATAGCGCCAGAGGCGCGACGGCTCGGCGCTCGCGACCGCTTTGCCGTCGACAACAATCCGGTCATCGCGACCGACCATCGTCGCGGGATGGGCCACGACCGCGCCGTTCAGCCATACGCGCCCTTCGTTGATCAGCCGCTCGGAATCACGGCGCGACGCCACCCCGGCGCGCGCCATAAACTTCGCAATTCTTTCCTTTTCCACACCGCTCGCTTGGGAGTTGTCTCGCGCCATTCGTCTTCGCGCCCCGGCTGAACGAAGATACGGTTCGCGATCAGAAATGGAAAGCGCGGCACGCCCGCCGCAACCTCATATTTGGATTCCAGGGGACACCAACAGTGGCCTAAAAGAAATGTTACCCGAAGAACAGTCAGCCGGTGTTCTGCGAGGAACTAAAAGATGGTATGGCTCAAGGGATGCGCCAGCACGCAAGACCGGTCGCAACTCACAGCCGATCCCTCGCATTAAGGAGCAATACTGATGAAATCCGTTATATGGCTCGGTACGCTGCTCGCGTTGTTAGGGATTCTGGGACTCGCGATTCCGGCATTTACGACCTCACAAACCAAGGATGTGGTGAACGTGGGCGGTCTTAAAATCCAGAGCACCGAACAATCCACGCACATGGTTCCCCAGGCTCTGAGCGCTGGCGTACTCGTCTTAGGCGTCGTTCTTATCGGCGCGGGCCTTTACCAGAGGCGCTGACTTTTAGCGCTCTTGCTCTAACCGATCTTTGGGGAGGTTACCGATGACCCTGGTAGGTATCGTCGTGGTTCTCGTCCTAGTCGGCCTTATCCTTTGGCTTATCAATACGTATATTCCCATGGCGGGTGCGATCAAAAGCCTGCTCAATATCGTCGTGTTCGTGGTGGTATTGATCTGGGTATTACAAGTGTTTGGCCTGATTGGTCCCATCAAGGGACTCCACATTCCAAACCTTAAATAGCGGCACGAGCGCGCGGTTCGCGCAGAGGACGAATGTAGTGGAGATTGCGATCCTGGTTTTCGACCGCTTGACGGCCCTCGACGCCGTCGGGCCATACGACGTGCTCGCGAATCTGCCGGGCGCCAAGATAAGTTTCGTCGGCAAGCACAGGGGATCGGTCCGTACCGCGCACAAGTCGCTCGGGCTCGAAGCCGACTTCGCGATCGACGAGGTGACGCGCGCCGACGTCCTGCTCGTGCCGGGCGGCATCGGCGAGGAAGCCGTCCGCGCCAAGCCCGCGATGCTCGAGTGGGTGCGCGCGATTCACGCGACCACGCAGTGGACCACCTCGGTCTGCACGGGCGCGTTAATCCTTGGCGCGGCGGGGATTCTGCGCGGGCTCGACGCGACCACCCACTGGTCGGCGCGCGAGATTCTGCGCGGCTTCGGCGCGACCCCGGTGAAAGAGCGGGTCGTCGAGCGGGGCAAGGTGATAACCGCCGGGGGCGTCTCGGCTGGTATCGACATGGCGCTCCATCTGGCGCGCCGGATTGCCGGTGACGAAATCGCACAGGCGATTCAGATCGCGATCGAGTACGACCCGCAGCCGCCATTCGACGGCGTTTTCGAGCACGCCCCGGAGCCGGTCGCCGCGTATCTGAGGAAGGCCTACGCCCATCGGCTGGGCACGGCCGCAAACATCCCCAAACGCGCGTAATTATTGTCACACGCCCCTTACCCTGCGGTTATTTTAGATATCGTCGAGCGGGAAGACCGGGCGGCGGATTTTGCTGTAAGGCAGCCGCGAAAGAATCTGCGTCGCCAGCCCCGGCGCGTCAACGTCGATAAACGTGCGCGCGAGCCCTTCGAAACCCGCCCGATGCTGCATCTCGGCCTTGCACACAAGAATCTTGCGGGCGGTCGGCTCGATGCCGAGACTTCGAAAATGATTCGCCTCGAAGACCAGGACGGGACGCGAGGTCAGAATCACTTCGGTACCGCCGCAATCGACCACCACCGTCGGACCGCGATGGACCGTGCCGGCGTTGAAACGCGTACTCGCGGTGAAACCGCCGTCGTGAATCGTGCGCACGCGGCCGCTGATCTCCACCGGCGCGCCATGAAACTCGTCAACTTTCCCGCCGACCGTGAGCGTGACCTGCCGGCCGACGCCGGCCGCGATCGCGTCTTTGACCGCCGCGGGATCGGCGATATTGCCCACCACCGCGTCGCGCGCATTTTGCTTGAGCAGCTCGGCGAGAATCGCCGTGCCGTCGCCGGGCGTACCCGCCCCGCCACTGTCGGCGAGATCGCCCAGCACGACCGGACCGTCATCGGCCGCGATCGCCTCACGCACCGCGTCGGCGACTCCCACCATCTCGGTATGAAATGCGCCGCGTTTGTCCCAGGCGGCCTGCTTGAGTTCTTCCGCGATATCGCGCGCGAGGTTGGCCTCGCGATCAGTGGTCACCACGACGCTGATCCCGGTTTCGCGCCGCTCCGAACAGAAGAACCCGCATAGCATCGAGACATCGAGCACACGCGGGTCGCGCGCCTGACAGTTGCGCGCCAGGCGCATCAGATGCTCCATCGGCCAGCCGGGCGCGATATAGAGTTTCTGCAGCGCGGGCGCCATCGCGGGCTGCGCCCAGGCCGTAACGGGGGCGAGCGAATGATCGGCCATCCCGGCGATCACGTGCGCGGCGAGGCGGCCGGTGGCGGCGAAATCGTAGTGCGGGTTGGTCTTGACCCCGATCAGGGTCGTCGCCTGCGCGACCATCAGGGGCGTCACGTTCGCATGCCCGTCGAGCGACGCGATGAGCGGCGTCCGGTCGCCGATCACGCCGCGTACGGCCGCCAGCAGGTCGCCCTCGCAGTCCTCGAGGCTGTCGCTCGCCGCGGTGCCATGCAACTGGAGAAAAACGCCGTCGAGCTTGCCCGCCTGACGGAGCGACGTGACGAACGCCTCCTTCGTCCAGGCATGGGCCTCGTCGGTTATTTTCCCGGCGATTCCCGGAAAGACGAAATGCAGCGGCACCACCTCCCAGTTGCGTTCGCGCGCGCCCTGCGCGAAACCGCCCAGCGCGCCGTCGCCCCGGGCGAGCCTGAGCACCGCGTCACCCCCGAGCATCGCGCGCTGGAAGCGTTCGAGACCAATTCGCTGCGTCGCAAAAGTGTTGACCGCAACCAGGTATCCGCCAATCGCAACCCGCATCGTGGCGCTCCTTGTCAAACGTGTGTGACGCGATAATCCGCCAGATAGCGCGATGCGCGCAACCGGCGCCGAACGTTGGGAAGGACCGCTCGCGATATGCTAAGTAACCTGAATGGAAAAGACCTTCACCAAGTGTTGCGTTACGGCCGATCTGGCCGCCCAGATGGTCGCGGCGGCGGTCGCCAAGGCCAAAGCGATTGGCGTTCCCCAGGTGGTGGCGGTGCTCGACGAGAGCGGCCTGTTGAAGGCCTTCTGCCGCATGGACGGCGCGCCGCTGATCAGTATCGAAGTGGCGCAGAACAAGGCCTATACAGCACTGCTGGGGGCGCCCTCGCAGGACTTCTTCAATCGGATCAAGGAGAACCCGGCATTGCTCGCCGGCGTGCCGCATATCCCGCGTATCGTGACCTTTGGCGGCGGCCTCCCGATCCGCATCGACGGGGTCGTCGCGGGCGGAATCGGGGTCAGCGGCGGCAGCGTCGATCAGGATATCGAGTGCGCGCAAGCCGCGATCGACGCGATCGCTTAGCGCTCGATGCGCCGCTCGCGCCGCCGGCTAAACGTCCTCGTCCTCGACGGCCTGGCGGATGCTGTTGAGGATGAACAGGAAGCTGCGCGGCGTCGTCACCCGGCCCAGCAGCGCCACTTGCGAGAGGACCTGCAATTCGGTTTTGCTGACTTTGTAACGGTTCAGCACGCCCTTGTTGCGTTTGAATTCGCGCCACGCCTGATCCCTGGGCCGTGCTTCCTCCAGCTTTTTGGCGCTGCTGATGAAACTGCGGGCTTCGGGATGAGAAAGCAGGATCAGCCGCTCGCGATCGAGGTCGAGCACTTCCGCGATCCGGTTGAGCAGGCTCAGCGAAGGCCGCCGGTGATCCAGTTCGAGATAAGCGATATGCGCGGGCTTGACGCCCAGTTTGGCGGCTATCTCGCGCTGCGTCAGTTGGAGCGCGTGACGCCGGGTGCGCAGCACACTGCCGAGCGTCTTCTTGGTCCGGGCGTTGCCACGGGTCGCGGTGACCTGCCGCTGGCGCCTTACACTGGCCGGGCGCGATTGGGGCGTGGCCACGGGGCACGTCTCAGTCGACCCCGGATTCGCCGGTTCGGATCCGGCACTATCGTGCGCGATCGCCGCCGCGTCCGCGTCATCCAGCATACTTGTGTTGGCGGGCGGGTCGCTCCACATTTCCGTTGCCTGCAAGCTACCGTCGTTTACGTCAAAAGCCATCGATTCATTCTCCCAAAGGAATCAGATTTCCGCACTAAAACCATTCGTTCGCCGACCTCTCGAAATCTGGCACCGGACGAACCGCGCTTCACCGAAATAACGGACTTTGCTTTACCCTTTCAGGATGTTAGCGATCCGTCATGATTCATTGTGAGGTAGTGCTAGCTTTAAGTCAACAGATGATTACAAGTCTTAAATCACTAATGATAAGCCATCTTGTGACTTAATAAGAATCAATTGGGTCGCAGTATTTCGAGAGCGATTCGCCTTGCATCGATTTTCGCTTCACCCAAAGACGTCCCGCGAAAGGTTGACCGCAGACGCTCGCAACGCGAAGCTGGGAAATCCCCCAAGTTGAGGCATGCCATGATCGACGTTTATTACTGGCCTACTCCAAACGGACACAAAATCACAATTTTCCTCGAGGAAACCGGGACACCTTATAAAGTAGTTCCGGTTAATATTCGCAAAGGCGCGCAATTCGAGCCAGCCTTTCTCAAAATCAGTCCAAACAATCGCATGCCCGCAATTGTCGACTCGGAGGGACCCGGCGGGACCCCTATCTCAATTTTCGAGTCGGGCGCTATCCTCCTCTACCTTGCGGAAAAGACCGGGAAGCTGATGCCGGCGGAGACGCGCGGGCGCTACAAGGTTATCGAGTGGTTGATGTTCCAGATGGCCGGGATTGGCCCGATGATGGGGCAGATGGGTCACTTCAGGAACGCCGCACCCGAGAAACTGCCCTATGCGATCGAGCGCTACACGAACGAATCACGCCGGCTCTTTGGCGTGATGGATCGGCGACTCGGCGAGAGTGAATACCTGGGCGGGGATTATTCGATAGCCGATATCGCGTGCTACCCGTGGGTGCGGATCGCGCAGCGCGAACCCGAACAGCTCGAGCCGTTGCCGCATCTCCGGCGCTGGCTCGACGCGCTGGGGAATCGGCCGGCAGTGAAGCGAGGGCTCGCCGTGATGGCGGACCTCCCGCAGCAGCCGCTGACCGACGAGGAGCGCTCGATTCTCTACGGCAAGCAGCAGTTCGAACGCCGCTAGGCGTAACCAAGTGGCGCCGGGCAAAGGAGTCCACGACGCGCGTTTACGGACGAAGACACGGGCCGGGCGCCGGAGTTGAATATTGGCGCCTGAGGTCTTCTACCAGCGCGACGCATTTCTCGTCGTCGCGGTACTCTTTGTCCTTCTGCTGGCTGCGGCTGAATCCGGTTTCCGGCGCGGCGACCGCGCCGCCGCAAGTCTTGGGGACGCGCCCAGATCCCAATTTTCGAGCCTGCAAGGAGCGTTGTTCGGCCTGCTCGCGCTGTTGCTGGGGTTTACCTTTGCGATGGCGCAATCGCGTTTTGAAACGCGCCAACTTTTAGTCGTCGAGGAAGCGAACGCTATCGGCACGGCCGCGCTCCGCGCCGGGATGCTGCCGACGCCGTATCGCGGAGTCGCCGCCGATTTATTTCGTCGATACGTCGACCGTCGTCTCGCGGCTTATGACGGCGTCCCGCAACCGCTGGGAGCGCGGGCAGCGGACAATCAGGTCGGGGACCTGCAAAAGGAGTTGTGGCAACTGGCTCAGCAGGCGGCCGAAAAGAATCCGAGCGTCGTCCCGACCGGCCACTTTATCATCGCACTCAATGAGGTGTTCGATCTGCAGGCCAAGCGCGACGCCGCCGGGAATAATCACGTCCCGGAAAGCGTGCTCGTGCTCCTTTTTGCGGTGGCGGTTTTGGCGATGGAGCTCGTCGGCTACGGCTGCGGCCTGGCCGGGCATCGCAATCAACTGACCATGATCAGTCTGGCGCTCGTCATTTCGATGGTGATTTTTACGATTATCGATCTCGATCGCCCACGGCGCGGTCTAATCCGCGTTTCCCAGGAAAGTATGATCGCCCTGCGCCAGAGTCTCGACGAGCCTTAGGCCGCGCGCCAGCGCCGCCTTATTTGGCTATTAATGCCCAACCCCTCGAAAAGGTAAAACTAGGGTAAGGAGCTGTCCTGGCAGGCATTCGATGTGACGGGCAGTGTCAGTTTTGGTCGAATGCTGCGCCGCAGGGACTTTTCTTCGTTCATGCCCCACAGCGGCCATCCGTGAGCGACAGCTTTAGAGAAGCCTACTTCGCCACTGCGCACTGCCCACTTCGGCAAACAGCGGACTGCGGAACAAATGCGCCCACCATGGCGCAGTGCGAAATCTCAGCGCTCGTACACATTGAGTGGCGTTCATAGACCTTGTAGCGTTGACGATTGGCCGCCAGATGCTGCTGCCCACAGGTGCAAGGCACTTCAATTAGCCTACATTCTGCATCTTGTGTGCAGACGCGGTCCTTGGATTCCACAACTGACGCCGTTCGATCACCGCCGGGCGCTACGCCTAGCCATGAGGCCGTAAAAAGAACGCCTGCCGAGACAACGAATGCTCTGAGCTTGATTTTCGCTTTCGCAGATCTCACTCCACAAGCATCTTCTCTAATTTGGGCGGAGTCACTCGGCGGGATAATAATGAACATAGGTTAGCCGCGACGGCTTTCAGGGGAAGGATTATTGTTCGAGCGATAGCGCGCAGGAGGCGTGCCCAACTCTCGACTGAAGGCGCGACTGAACGCCGCCTCGGACTCGTAACCCACCTGCGCCGCAATGGCTGGCATGTTCACCGCGCTGGTCACCAGGGCACGTGCCGCGAGGTGCATTCGGAGCCGCGTCAGGTAGGTCATCGGAGGCATGGATAGTAGTTGCGAAAAGCGATCGATGAAGGCGCTGCGCGATAGGCCCACGTTGCGGGCGAGATCGCTGATAGTCCACGGGTGAGCTATCCGGGTATGTAAATAGCACAAGAGCTCGACCAATGTGCGGGTCGCGCGCGGCCGCGAGCCAGCCCGCGCGATCTTCGGGCAGCTGTGCCGCGTACTTTCGCAGCGCTTCAATGAACAGTGCCTCCGAAAGCTTCGCCAGCACGGCTTCACTACCAACGCAGTTTGAACCCACTTCTTCCAGCAGATGTAGCAGTGAACTCTCAACCCACCGTCCGGCAGGGTCGGACCGAATGTTGACGGTGATGACCGTTGGCAGCCCGCTCACGACCGATCGACAGAAAAATGGACCGCACGCCATATAGCCACAGACGAACTTCGCTTGGGCGCCGCCGCCACCGAGACGCAAGGGGCTGAGATCACGCGCCCGCACCTTGGTAGCCACTGCCGCGTCCTCGTTACGACAGGCGCCGTCGGTGCTCATTAGAAAATGCGGGTCGCCGTGGGGGAAAATTACAATCTCTCCGGCCGCCAAATTCAATGTGCTACCGGTTGGCATCTCGACATGCGCCTCGCCTTCCGTAAGTAAGTGAAAATTGACGACGTGGGCGTTCTCGATCCCGAGTGCAGCGGCCAGTTGAGGCGACGGCGGTGCATTGATAAACCAAGGCGCAGAGAATTCCGCCCGAAAGAATATCGCGCCCTGTAGTTTTAGTCCCGAAAGGATTTCCGAGTAGGGGTCCATCGTCTTCGATCTCTCCCGATCAAAATTGGACGATCGAGCAAAAGCTTCGTACGCGGGAGCATGGCGCCAGACGCGGCTCCGGTCAACTATGTCGCCGATAGATCGGGATTGAACCGTGTGGGCCTGAGATGCCCCAAGGAGCCGCCATGAAGAAAATTTTTGCCCTCGTCTATGGCATTGCTGCGTATGTGCTGTTCCTCGGGACGTTTCTCTATGCAATCGCCTTCGTAGGCAACATCGGCCTCCCGAAGTCGCTCGATGGCCCGGCAACCGGTCCCTGGCTTCGGTCATGCCTCATTGATTTGGGACTGTTATCGCTGTTTGCGCTGCAGCACAGCGGAATGGCGCGTGTAGCATTTAAGGAGCAACTTACGCGAGTCATTAGTCCGACGATCGAGCGCACGACCTTTGTGGTAGCCAGCAGTGCAGCGCTGCTAGCTCTGATCACGTTCTGGCGGCCGCTCGGTGGCATAATTTGGAGCGTTGAGAATGCAGCGGGTCGGGCCATTCTGTATTCAGCCTTCGCATGCGGCTGGGGCATAGTGCTGGTGACGACATTTCTAATCAACCATTTCGAGCTCTTTGGGTTACAACAGGTTTGGCGAAATCTGCGCGGCCACCCACAGGTTAGTCCTGCATTCGTTACACCGCTCTTCTATCGCGTGGTCCGACACCCACTCTACGCGGGATTTTTGCTTGCCTTCTGGTGTACGCCGACGATGACGGTGGCCCATCTCCTATTTGCGGTGATGACGACGGCATACATTCTCGTGGCAATTCAGCTGGCGGAGCGCGACCTGCTTCGAGCTCACCCGGAATACGCGCACTATCGCGATCGCGTACCCATGCTGATTCCAAAAACGCTCCGGGCGAGACATGCCGCGCACCGCGAGATCTCAGTCAACCAGTCGTCGGTCAGATAATCACGGTCCTGTATTGTGAATGACCGGGTTGGTCGCACGGGTTTTCGCGACCGAGTGCCGGGGTATTGGCCGGGAGTGAAATCGAACGGCCGGAACGGAGCAAGCATTGCGGGCATTCTGAATTTTACCCGATTGGATCATGTTCCGCTGACAGATAAAGTCCTGGCATTCACGAGGGGCGGTGGTCACGGTTTCTTGCCGCGCCGATGTCGACCTGCGCCACAGTCTCGACGAGCCTTAGGCCGCGCGCCAGCGGCGCGCTACTTCTTGTCGCTGATAAAGAATTCGCCGGCGGCGAGCCCTTCGAGCGCCAAGCCCAGACCCAGATTATCGAGCATCGCGCGCTTGAGCTCGCGCGTCAGAATCTGGCGCGCGTAGCGCACGGTCAACGGCGGCTTGGCGACGATATCGCGGGCTATTTCCCAGGCCCGCGCCAGCAGCTTATCCGGGGGCAGAACCTCGCCGACCAGACCGAGGCGCTTGGCCTCGCCGGCCGGAATTTTCTCACCAGTCAGCAGAAAATAGCGGCCGCGGTTGAAGCCCAGCAGTAGCGGAAAGATGACATGAACGCCGTCGCCCGGGACCAGACCGCTCGTAAAATGCGGCAAATCCTGAAACACCGCGGTCTCCGACGCGACCACGACGTCGCACATCAGCGCGAGCTCGGAATGAATCAACGCCGGACCGTTCACCGCCGCAATCATCGGCACCTCGATATCGAGATGATTCATGATCAGGTATTTGCCGTCGGTGATGACCGCATCCCACATCGCGGCGGGAATCCGGTTGGCGTCGCCAAATTCGTGTTCAGCGATGAAATCGTTGCCGGCGCCGGTAATAATCACCGCACGATTCTCGCGGTCCCGCGCAACGTCGCCCAGTGCATGCGCCGTCTCGCTATGCGACTCGAAGTCCCAGATGACCGAGCCGTTATTGCGATGCAGCGTTATCTGCAGGATGCCGTCGCGCCGCTCCATCCGGACATGCTTGTACTTGTTCGCGTACTCGTCGAACTTGCTCATGGGTTTCTCCCGATCAGGCAGTCAGGAAACTA
>Ga0074045_10000370_pt1 | contig 44447 bp, 34 predicted proteins | sample BogForMeECP23OM2_FD_94442 | JGI IMG/M metagenome (GOLD analysis project Ga0074045, IMG submission 94442) | Bog forest soil microbial communities from Calvert Island, British Columbia, Canada - Bog Forest MetaG ECP23OM2 | ecosystem: Environmental > Terrestrial > Soil > Wetlands ...
ACAGCGACCTTTCATTTGGGCCGCTACGGCGGACTCCATTCTCCAGAAGATCGCCCGACTTTGCTCACGTATTTCCGGGACGCGACACTAGCGCTTCGCTCCCGAAGGTACCTTCTTTGCACCTCTTGGACTTCTTGCCGACGTCGATTGCACAATGTCCTATTCTTGGCGACGGTTGGCTTGTCTGTTCCTCGAAAGAAGTGTCTTAGTGAAATGAAATCAAGAACGAAACTATTACTAGCATCCGTCCTCGTCATTTATCTGGTCCTGGAAGGGCTGTGCTTCGGCTGCTTGTGGCTGCTCGCGAGAACGCGCAACATCCGATACGACCCGAAACCGACAGTCCTGAGCGCAGAACAAAGATCAATCCTAACCGAGTTCCTGAAGCGTTCCTCACCCACAGGCATCGACGGCACGTTGGGCTGGATCAACCCGCCATCGCATACCAATTCCGCTGGCATTCGAGATGACCACGAATATGCAACCGTGCCCCAACCAGGGACCCTGCGCATTTCCGCTTTCGGGGACTCCTTCACCTACGGGGGCGACGTTTCGCTGGGCGAGAACTGGACTAAACAGATTACGGCAATCGACCCTTCCATCGAGGTATTGAACTATGGAGTTGGCGGATACGGCTTCGACCAGGCCTACCTGCGTTATCTAAAGGTAGGCACCGACTATCACCCTAACATTGTCTTTATCGGGTACATGTCCCAAAACGTCGACCGCGATGTGAATGTATTACCCGCTTTCTACACCAACCTGTTTCACAATCTGGTCTTTACAAAGCCCCGCTTCCGATTGGAAGACGATCGACTAGTTCTAATTCCCAATCCTCTGTCCACATTTTCCGATTACGAGAATTTCCTGCGAAACGATACGACCGTGCTGCCGGAGCTTGGCCAGAATGATTACTGGTATCAGATCAATTACAGCCGTGGAAGGTTTGACTTCCTCCCTTCGGTCCGTCTCGGAAAGGTTTTCTTGGGACAAGTGAATCAACGTGTGATCAATCCGATTTTCAATCTTGACGGGCAGTACAACACGAAATCGGAAGCCTATCGAATCACTACCAAGATCCTTGATGCCTTCTATCAGAAAGTTCTAGATAATGGCGCCTTGCCCATTATTCTTGTGTTCCCTGATCGCAATGATCAGACTCGAAGCCGTCAAGGAGAGACCCGACGGTACGCAGCCTTATTGGAGTATTTTCGTTCCAAAGGCTATCGGTATATTGACACGCTGAATGCGCTGGACAGTTATAACTCCCGTTACAGTGTCGCTGAGCTCACCGTAGCATGGGGCCATTACTCTCCGATAGGCAACACGATCATCGCAAATTGCATCCTGGCGCAGCTCAAATCATGGGACCTCCTTGATCCATCGAAAGTGAGTCAGGCCGCGCAACAGGAGCGCAAGCGCCTCGCCCAAGTCCAGTGATCGATCAGGACATCATTGCTCCGTCGGACTGTTGCTTTTGAAAGCCGCGACGTCACGCGGGCCCATCTTTCTAGGTAGATTTACAATCACTCTTTCATAAAGTGAAACTTGCAAAGAGGCGGCACGTCAGCCGGCTCCGGGAATTTAAGTGAGGGATTTTGTTTCGGGGAATTCTATGCGGTGTCATGCTTCTGCTCGGCGTCGTGGTCTTCGCGAAGGTCCGCTCGCGAAGTGTACGACAGGTCGTTCTCCTCGCCGGGAGTTATACACTGTATGTCACTTGGGGCGTCTGGTTTGCCGCGGTTCTTCTCACTTCCACGGTGATCAATTTCCTCTTGGGAAGATGGCTTCGGCAAAAGCCGTCTTCGTTCATCCTGTGGACGGGTATTCTCCTCAACCTCGCGCTGCTGGGCAGCTTCAAGTACCTGCCGGAAACTGCTGGCGCCATGCCTTTCTCCTCGCTGGAGAGGTTTGCCCACCTTGCTCTGCCTTTGGGGATCTCGTTCTGGACCTTTCAGGCGATAAGCTACCTCTTCGACCTCTACCGCGGCGAGGAGATCGATCCATCCTTCGTGGAGTTCGCGCTCTACATGGTGTTCTTTCCGGTGGCCATTTCCGGGCCGATCTGCCGCATGCCCGAGATGCTGCCGCAGTTTCGCTCCGAGGACCCGCTGCGGCGGAGCGACATCGGACGTGGACTCAGCCGCATCGCCACGGGTGTGTTGATGATGCAGTTGGCCCAATTGCTGGGACAGGGAATTCTGGCCGGCGACGGCGACGGGATCAACGCTGGTTTCGATCACCTCACCCGTTGGAGCGGCGCGGACGTGTGGTGCCTGGCTTTCGGTTATGGGCTGCAGCTTTTCTTCGATTTCGCTGGTTACTCGCACATCGCCATCGGCGCGGCCAAAATGCTGGGCTTTACTCTGCCCGAGAACTTCGCACGTCCGTTCCAATCCAAAACGCCGTCGATCTTCTGGACGCGCTGGCACATGTCGCTCTCGTTCTGGATTCGCGACTATGTTTTTCTCCCGTTGGCGGTTTTGCGCCGCGAAATGTGGTGGCGAAATCTCGCGCTGATCGTTTCCATGGTCCTGTTCGGACTGTGGCATAAAGCAAGCGTGCTATTCCTGCTGTGGGGCTGCTACAACGGCGTACTTCTCGTTTTGCACCGCCAGGTACAGCAACTGCAACGGAGGTTCGACTGGACGCCGCCTGCCGGCCTTTGGACACCGATCTCCTGGATCACAACGATGAGTCTCATCAGTCTGGGCTGGATACCGTTCCGCGCCACTTCTTTGCCCAAGGCTGCTCAGATGCTGTCAGCAGTGGTGTCCCCTGCGAGCTATCTGTCACACTTTGTGGGTTGGAGTTTATATCTCATGGTTGTGGCCCTGGCCCTGGGGTATGCTGCCGTGCTGTGGGTGATCGATGCTCTCGACCACTACTCGGTTGCGCCGGAAGCCGCGGAAGCCAACTCCCGTGGAGAAATCATCGCGCTCGTAGCTCGCCGGCGCTGGCTTTGGATCGCACCGTTCTACGCATTGACCTTGGTAGTGGTCGTGTTGATCGTTACCCTCACTCACGCCGGCGGCAAGGGCGCTTTTATGTATCGCATTTTCTAACCTCAAAGACTCTATTGAGACCAATGACCAGCTTCGAGACCTGCAAGGAAGGAACGGCTCTGGAGACCTTAGCCATGGAGGCGACGCAAGGCGCGCGTCCCCCTGAGATGAAGCGAACCACGACTGCGGTAGCAACTTGGTCGATTGTCACTGCTGCCGTTTTGGCTGCGTTTTACTTCGTCACCACCTTGTATATCGCTGCCCATCGTCTGTTCTGGTTCGACGAGCTTCTAACTCTACGTGTAGCTGGGTTGCCAGACATCGGGACCTTCGCGCAGGCGCTCGCCCATCCCGCTGACGGCATGCCTCCTGCCTACTACGTAGTTATCAGACTGTTTGAAAAGGTGTTTGGAGACGGCGAAGTGGCCGTAAGGGTGCCATCTGATCTGGCGATGATCGCTGGCATGCTGATAACCTTCGATTGCGCGCGGCGCCTTACAGACGCTTTGCATGGATTGATTGCCCTTTCGATCCTCACCTGCTCCTTCCTGCCCTACTACGGTTACGAGACCCGGTCATACGCCATCTATTTCATGCTCTCGGCCCTGGCGTTTTGGGTGTGGACCTGCACCAAAGTTGATAGTAAGCCGGCCGCTGTCTGCTTTGGAGTAATCCTATTTGTCGCGGTCACGATGCACTACTATGCCGTGCTCTGCTTGGTGCCATACGCGCTCTGGGAACTATCTCGCTGGAAGCCTTGGCAGAAGCCCTCCCCCAAGCTGATTGCAGGCGTCGTGGGGGTCGGCCTTCCTGTCGCCCTTCTAGCGAAAATGTTAGTGAACTATGGGCGGGAATTCTCGCCGATTTTCTGGTCGCCTACCTCTATTTACCAGCTGAGAACAGTATTTTCTCAATTGTTCCCGGATGGCTTGTTCCTGCTCGCCCTGGCACTAATTTGGATTGCCTTAGTGAGCGTGCAAGATAAGCCGACGGTTTTGCAGCCAATGGGAGCCGCAGAATCTGTGGGTTGGTTATGCTTGTGCATGCCGCTGGCCGGATTTCTTATAGCGTTGTTGAAAACCAAGGCTTTCGGTAGCCGCTATTTCGTCGCAGCGCTACCGGGTATTGCCATCGCAGCGTCCTGTTGGTTATGGAGGAGATTCGGCAACTCCGTGATTGTCCCGCTTGGGATATGCGCTCTTTTGGCGGCCTCCGGGATAGCGAACCAGTTGGTTGTGGTACGGCACCCCGAGTCAATTGACCCGTTTGGACAACACGCTGAAACCAGGAAATACTTGAAGTTGGAAGATGCTCTCCGGGATGATAACAAGCGATTCCACTTGTTTGAGAATCCAGCCCTGTACCTGCAGGCTCTACGCTATTCGAAACGTCCCGAGCAATGCGTTTTGATGATTGAAGGCGACGATTTACAACAATCGAGCATGAAACACATCGAGCTCAACTTGACGAAGTATTCTCCTATGCAAATTTGGAACTTGAACGATCTCCGGAACCATGCCCGGGAAACGGCGTGGATCGAGCCTAGGCCGGCCGAGTTAGAAACTATGCAGCAGGCTGGCTTCAAGATCGAGGTTCGATTCTCAGAACCCATGGAAGTCGTATATCTGCGATGACAACCGCGTGCTCATTGAGTAACGCCAGTACCAGCGCTTCAGGAGACATGCAGACTTCAAGTGCGCGAGGCTTGGCAGTCTCGGGCATGCGTCGGACACGGCCCACTGCAAAGACCCTGGATATTTGCAGTTTCATCGGAGCCGCGGCATTGGCTGCTTTTTACTTGGCCACCAGCATACATATAGCATCCCATCGTCTCCTGTATTTCGACGAGTTGTACACGGTTCATCTCGCTCGGCAGCCCGATTGGGTAACGATCTGGTCGGCACTCCGTCACGCTGCTGATTCTTTGCCTCCTGTTTACTACATGGTGGTCAGGTTATTTGATAATCTCTTCGGGCGTAATGACGTCTCTGTAAGACTGCCATCCGCGTTGGCTTTCATAGCCGGTCTGCTTATAACCTTCGATTGCGCCCGGCGGTTTACGGACGGCCTGCATGGATTGATTGCTCTGTCTGTCCTGACATGTTCCTTCTTGCCTTACTACGGTTACGAGGCAAGGTCCTATGCCATCTATTTCATGCTCGCGGCGCTGTCTTTGTGGATCTGGACCTGCACCCCAACTGATAGCAAACTGTGGGCGATTCTCTTCGGAGCAGTGCTTTGCCTGGGTGTCACATTTCATTACTACGCCGTCCTTCTGCTGGTCCCGTATGGGCTGTGGGAGCTTTATCACTGGAAGCCGTGGCAGATGCCCTCCCCAAAGTTGATTGCCGGAAGTGTAGGAATGGTTGCCCCAGCGTTTGTTTTGTTAAGGGTCGTCCTGCCATACGCGAGGCAGTTTTCGCCCGGCTTCTGGGCACACCCAACATTCTCCGAGCTCAGAGCAACCTTTTCCTCATTCTTTCCCGATGGCTTATTCCTGCTCGCGCTAGTGGTTATTTGGGCTGTTTCCGTGGGGACGAAGGATGGCAAGCGGTCATATTTGCAGCCAATACAATCCGCTGAGTCGGTCGGGTGGTTGTTCTTGTGTATACCGCTGGCTGGGTTTGTTCTAGCGGAGTGGAAAACCAATGCTTTCTTTCCCCGATACTTCATCGGTGCACTCCCTGGGATTGCCGTCGCGTTCTCCTGCTGTTTGTGGCGGCACTTCCGTCACGCGTACCGCGTCTCGCTTGGAGTATTCCTGATCCTGGCGACCATGGGAGTGGCACGACAGGTGACCACGGCACAGCATCCGGAATCGGTGGATCCGAATGGCGATCAGACAAGGGCCAGGACGGTCCTGGGGTTGGAAGATACTGTGCGCAACGATGGTAAGCAGTTCATTGTGTTTCCCGGCGGCACGCTTTATCTCGAAGCTGAATACTACTCGAAACATCGCAAGGAATATGCTTTGTTGACGGGCACGAATGAAGCGCCGGGATTTAGCAAGACCGGTTTGATGTTAAACCTTGCGCCCTATTATCCACTGCAATTCTGGAAACTAGACGACCTCAAACAGCATGCCCGGGAAACGGCGTTGATTTCGCCCCAGCCTGAAACACTGGATGCCTTGGAGCAGTCTGGCTTCAAGGTAGTGATCCGATTTTCTGAGCCCCTCAAAGTCGTATACCTGCAATAATAACTGTCAAGCCCTGCAAGCTGAATCCTCCCAAATATGACTGAGCAGGACCATTTGTGGCGCCAGACAACTGGGAGCTGGCTCTCCTTTTCACCGCGGACTGTTCTACAGCGCAACCATTCCCGCACTGCTAAGCGCCCGCGCGAGCTTGCCCTGCCCATCTGGGAAAGAGTTGAACATTTCATTTACCACTCAAGAAGATGGGAACTGATTTCTGTTCTGTTCGCAGTTACCTTGCTCAAGACAGGGATTTGGTTCAACCCGATTCTTCTCGACCGTTCGCGTCTGATTGCGCAGAATCCATTCGCCAACCCATTACAGGACCTTCCTACCTTCCACTACCTGTATTGGAGCTGGCTCGCGCCATTTGTGGCTTGGCTGGTGGGCGCCACCGGCCGGCTCTCGTTCTTCTGTTTCCACCTGTTCTTCTCTCTGGCCTTTACCGGGCTGTTCATCGTAACCGTCTTTTCGAGATTCGAGGACAAGGTTGCGCGCACAGCATTGGTGATGTTTTTTATTCTGCCGGTCGCCGGGACTTGCTATTTCTGGGTAGGCGGAGACTCGGTGACCCTCTTCCTGATGATGCTTGCGCTGGCCTTCCCGCGGTATCTGTGGGCCACGCTGATCATCGGAGCTGCGCTCGGAATGGAACATTTCGAGCAGGGCTTCTTCGCTGTTGCAGCAGTGGCATTCGTCAGCGTGTTTGGTTTATCCGATGAGCACGAGCGCGAGTATTCATGGCGTTGGGCCTTCCCTCTCCTGCTCGCGATCGTCCTTGGCAAGAGTGCGTTAGCTGAGCTGTTCAGGCATTTCAAAGCGGTGGTCAATTCCGGGAGAGTCTATTGGCTGGGCAACCCTCCTTTCAGGCACATGGTCATCCGTGACTTTTACTATCATTTCCAGTTCATTATTTACTCCGTCCTTGGGATTGGTTGGGCGCCGGTAATCAGGTATGCGAACTTGGGGAAAAAGGTTGTGCCCTTTTTTGTGGCTCTATGTGGTCTCATGATGTTGCTGCCGATTACCTACGATGAGACACGCGTTGGCGCAATCGTCAGCTTCCCACTTATGGCGGTGTTCTTCCTGCTGAACCGGTGGTTTTTGAGATCGGTCACTCCGCAGTTCCTTTCCTGGATGTTTATTGCCTGGCTGATCGTTCCTTACTCGTGGGCCTACGGCGGAGTGCCGCAGTGGTCGATACTTCCGTACGATGTGGCCCTGCTGCTACATAAATTATTCGGATGGTTTGATTTACCAATTAATGACCCCTTCTGGCCCATTTCGCAATATCGAAGGTGGTAAGAGCGCGGTGCACCAGCCGCCAGATCAAGAACTGAGGCAAGCCGCCACCAAGCAGCAGGCCTCACTGTCACTTTGGTTTATGCCCTGGGTGACTGCCGACGACCCAACAGACTAAAGACTAGCGAACCAAAAGGAAAGACTTTGAGTACGATTGAAACCAGCCCGAAAGAAGAAACAGTTTCACCGGGACCCGCGACTAAGGCAAAGAATTGGTACATCAATGCGGCAGTTATTGTATTTACCGGTCTCCTCCTGTTCATATTCCTGAATCTTGCGCTGTACGCGATTATGCATGTGAAATACGGGGCGGGGCCGGTGTCGCCGGGGCCCTTAGGCCTATATGGAACCAGAGTCTTCAGAGCGTATCCTGGTTGGCGCGCCGAGGACATCAAGAGCCTGCTCAAGGAGATGTGGGGAAGAGTATTACCGCTTGAATACCAGCCATTCACACAGTTTAAGGAACGGCCATTTCGAGGAAAGTTCTTAAATATTGACCCTGCTGGCTTCCGACTCTCGAAGAACCAGGCCCCCTGGCCGCCGCCTCCGGAGGCTATCAATGTATTTATGTTTGGCGGCTCGACCACGTTCGGATATGGCCTCCCAGATGACGAGACCATACCCTCATACTTTGAGGAATGTGCTAAGTCGAGCAGCTCGAGCCCTATAGCGGTTTACAATTTTGGGCAAGGCGCCTACTTCAGCAGCCAGGAACTAGTCCTGTTTCAGAATTTACTTCGGGCGGGTTTCGTTCCCCAAGTGGCTATATTTGTCGACGGCCTCAACGATTTCACTTTCATTGAAGGCGAACCGGCGTTTACGAGTCGGCTCCGGCGTTTCATGGCCGGAGAATCGCGTGGGAGTGCTTTCGATTCGGTGCCCATGGTTCAAGCCGCACGGCGGCTGGAAAAACGGTGGACGGAGCAGAAGCACGCGGGAAACAACGATTTTGCTGATCGTGCGCCCCTGCAGGGCGTAATCGACAGATGGCTGGCCAATAAGAAAATGATTGAAGCGATAGCCGCCCGCTACGGTGTGCGCACAATTTTTGTGGTGCAGCCAGTTCCAACGTACAAGTACGATCTCCGCTGGCACTTGTTCTACGTCTCCGACGATGGATTCGGCACCAACATGCGGTCTCGATACGGCTATTCCATGATGGAGAGCCTGCGGGCGCAAGGACAACTGGGACCTAACGTCTTGTGGTTGGCCGACATCCAGCTCGATAAGCGTGAAAACCTTTACATAGACGCTCTGCATTACACCGCAGCATTTTCAAGGGAAATCGCTGGCTATATTTGCGACTTCTACCTGAAAAACGTAATCCGGCATCAGAAAGGAAGGGTGGTTGCCAAGAGCTGCTTTAGCGAAACTTCCGCTTCGTCAGACAAACCCGAATGAACGGGGCTCAGTCTCGGCGTCCGCAGCCACGGCAACGCAAGATGAAACTAGCGTTTCTCTGGAGCACCAAGCGGGTGCGCGCCAGTGACGTGCCCAATGGTGAAACCACAAAGCGTTTGAAGATGGAGGATAGCAACTGATCCGCAACCTGCTAAAGAAACTGGCACTAATCGTGTTTTCTCTGCTCTTCACGGCGTTGGGTCTGGAAGCGGCGCTGCGCATCGCTTATCACCGCAGCATGGACTTCTCCATGGAGATGTGGAAGTACGCTGTGCAACTCAAGCGTCCAGTCTCGGATTCAAAGTTGAGCTTCGTACATCGGCCCAATAGCCACGCCTTTGTGATGGGGCAGGACGTCAGCATCAATTCGCAGGGACTTCGGGACTACGAATACACGGTAGAAAAGCCTGCCGGTGTATACCGCATACTTCTGCTGGGCGATTCGACCATTCTTGGATGGGGAGTTCCCATGGACGAGACAGCAGCCAAGATATTGGAGAGGGCGCTGAACGCGGAACACGTGCCAGGCTATCAGCGGTTCGAAGTGATTAACGCCGGTGTAGGCAATTACGACACGATCCAGGAGGTTACGTATTACAAAACGCGGGGACGGTACTTCCATCCCGATCTCGTCATTCTCGTCTACTTTATCAACGACCCAGAACCGGTACCGGTTGAAAAGAAAATCTTCCTCATCGACCGGTCTTATCTTGTCGCTTTCCTGACCAATCGCTATGACGGCGTGCTCAGACGGCTCGGTGCCCGACCTGATTGGAAAATCTATTATTCATCTCTATACGACGATAATCTTCCCGGTTTCCAGGCATGCAAGGCTGCCTTGGTGGAGTTGGCCACCGCGACTCGGGAGGACCATGCCAAGCTTATGGTGGCGTTACTTCCAGAGTTGCATCAGATCAACGACTCTTACCCTTTCATCGCCGCTCATCAGAAGATCAAGGATGTTCTGGCGCCGGAGCGGGTGCCGATCCTGGAACTGATCGATGGCCTGCGCAATCACGGGCCAGAAATCACGCTGTGGGTGACACCCCTGGACGATCATCCCAATGGCAAAGCCAACGATTTGATTGCCGCCCAGATGCAAGCAGCGATTCTAAAGGACCTCGAAGCATCTTCCGAGGCGATGCAAACCGCGACGACTCCGACAGGACCGTGAGCAGGTGCTCATCTCACGTCCTCGCTTGGAGGTTTGTCCTCGTTGAGTCCCCGGCTCTCATCGGAGGAAAAGTTGAATACTGATTACTTATGACGGAACCGAAAGAAATAGGCTCGATGCCGAACGACCAAAGCAGGCAAGGCAAGATGAAGGTAGTCTTGCTTATGGTGGGCCTTGTCTTCGCTGCAGCAGCATTCCTCGCACTCGACTGGTTTCGCACAGTTGCAATTCACCGCATGACCTATAACTCTTGTAAAGTCCGTGACCCGATTCGTCACCACGCCCTCAAGCCCAATTGCGCCTCCGTCGGGCACTGGGGTCAAGATTCGTATGAGTTCCTCACCAATAGTCTTGGCTTTCGGGACGAGAAGATCAGGGAGGTTCCTCTTGCCGATGCCCGTCCCCGCATCCTGATGCTGGGCAATTCCTTCACCGAAGGCCCGCTCGCATGGCGCGACAGCTATGTCGGCAGGATCGCGGCCCACTTCCCACAGTACGACTTCCTCAACGGAGGTGTGTCCAGCTACTCTCCCTCCAACTACCTCAATACGGGACGAATGGTACTAGCTAAAGGAGTGGGAATCGACGAGGTCATTGTGTTCACCAGCCTCGCAGATGTTCAGGACGAGGCCGCCTTCTACCATGACATTGACGCATCTGGAGCTGTGACCCTACCAGAGACGCAACTCTGGACCATTTCCTCGTACGCGAAGTTGCGATATCGCATTACCAAGCACTTCCAGCTTACTAACTACATCCTAGAGCGCGTTGATCGGTTTCTTGTCGGCCACGGCTATTATCACCTCGAAAGCCTGGGAGGCAACATCTTTGACTCGGACAAGTCTGGATGGACGTATCGGAAAGTCAATGAGGCGGACCGATCCGGTTTTGCGCCGCTTGGGGTGGAGGGCGGCATCGCCAAAGAGAAGGCGAAAATGACGCTCCTCTGGCAGGAGCTCGCGAAGCGAAATATCCCTATCAGCGTCGTCGTTTTTCCCTGGCCGGCACAACTCCTTCACGACACGACGGATTCCAGGCAGGTGCGTATTTGGCGCGAGTGGTGCGAGGGCAAGTGCAAGCGCTTCATTTCCGCGTTTCCGGCGTTTTTTGCCGCGAAGAACGAATGCCCACGGAGCCAGCCCGGCTGCTGGTACCTGGATCTCTTCGTCTTCGGAGATACCCATTACAACGCCGCCGGCAACGCTCTGATTGCCGATACGGTCATTAAGAGCCTTGCCGAAGATCCGCCCAATAAGCAGTCTGCCGTCGTCCTAGGGCGAGCGGCCAGTCCGCCATTCTGAGGGTTAGCATTGTCGGTCTTACTAACACTTGCAGTTCTTGGTACCTGGGCCATCCTAGCCTTAGGTCTTTCTGCAATAGGTGTATTCTTCTTCAATCGCTTAGGCGGTGTTGAACCAGCATGGTACCACCTCTACTACGCTATCTGGACTGGGTTTGCGCTACTCATGGCCAGCCTGATGTTGTGGCACTTCTTTCTGCCTGTGAACAATCGAACACTCGTGACATTTGCCGGTTTCGCAGCGCTGGCGCTCATTGCCGAAAGACACTGGTTTAGTTCGTTGTTCCGGCTTCCCTCCAACCGTCCTTTCGCCGTTGTCGGCACCGCGTTTGCGATGTGGACCGCAAATCACGCCCTCGCCAGAAGCTTTGGCATGGACGATTACCAGTACGAGTTTCAAGCGATCCGCTGGTTTCATGATTACCCTCTTGTTCCGGGCCTCGCCAATTTAAGCGGGCGACTGGGTTTCAACAATTCGCATCACCTTTTTGCTGCCATGCTTAGCACGGGACTTTGGCGGGGAACTGTAAATCATGTCTTCAACGGATTCTTCGTTGTTCTGGCTTGTGTCTTGCTCCTGGATGCAGTGCGGGATATCGCACAGGGAACAAAAGGGTCGCTTAAACGCTCTCTCTTTCCGGCTCTCCTGGTATGTCCGTGTGTCGGCCTTGTAGGGTTTGGGGTAGCTTATGGTTCCATAATCTCGACACTCAAGGCCGACGTGTTCGTGGCTGTAGCAACCGCGGTCCTGGCTTGCGTATTTCTGAGGTGGACGGCAGCACCGCCCGGCACAAGCCACTCGGCTGTTCTGGCGACAACAACGTTGTTGGTCGGCGCTGTCATACCGAGTGTTAAGATCAGCGGGCTTGTCTTTTGCGGTTTCATTGTCGCAGTTGTCGCCCTTGGGTCCTTGTTGCCGCCCAGACTGGGACTTCGCCCTCAGAGAATGATCGTCGGAGCTCTTGTGGTGGTCGCGGTGCTGGCGATCTCCGTCCCTATCCGGGGAATAGTTCTCAGCGGCTATGGGTTTTATCCATCCACGGCCCTCCGACTGAATATAGACTGGCGTGTTCCTATCGCTCAGGCAGAATCTGAACGTGCCTTTATCACGTCCTTTGCTCAAATGCGGGGAACCTATGATACTCGTGAAGTTTCCGGCTGGCGATGGATACGGCAATGGGCGCCGTCGACCGCGCGGAACAACCTTATCAACATTGTCTTGCCACTCGTTATGATCCTGGTTTGCATGCCTTTGTTGTTCGTACCGCGACGGGGAGATCCCCCTATCAGCGTGGACGAGGCGCCTCCTGGATGGGCTTATGCAACGCTCGCATGTGCTTCAATCGCGCACCTGATCGTGTGGCTTATTCAGGCGCCGGCGGGACGATTTGTTATCGTCAATGTGTGGATTCTATTTGCAGCGATATTCACCTGGGCTGTTCAAAAACAACGCGACGGGTGGAGCTGGAAAGCGCCACTGATCGGGCTGGCGCTTGGACTTCCCCTCGCGGCCTTTGCCTTCCTGTACTACCTGCACCTTTCGGGTAAGGACCGGTTACATGTGCTTGCACTGCTTACTCTTGCCGCCTTGTGGATAGTCGCTTTCGGCTTCCTTCGAACCGGCAGCCCCCGCCTTCTCGCTGTGCTATGTATATTACCTGCTCTGTTCCAGTACGGCGAGCGCTCGGCCGCGTATCTTCTGAGCCAGCGGTACGCAGATCTGGCGTCGATGGCGTGGCTCAACGTTGCCCAGTTACCGCAGCCCGCCCCCCCCATAACTGTGTTAACTCAGACACGTTCGGGATTGAACATCTACGAAACGGATTATCCGGATTTCGAAACGCCCTTACCGAATACGCAGTACTTCAACCCAGCCCTCCAGTTGCGAACTAACCGTATGCGGGACGGATTCCGTGTCTCCGCCGCCGCTAATTCGACCGTAATAGCACAGAATAGTCCCGAGTTTGGAAATCTCGCGTCGGTGTTGCAGAGGCAGGCAGCACTGGATTTGGCTCAACATCGGGATGAGGAGGCGATAGGAACGTTATATCGCGCGCTGGAGATTTCGTCCCGGCTTGGTGACCGCCGTTCGGCGGGGAACATTTGTATTGACCTGGGTAAGGTGTACGAGCAAAAGAACTATACCGAAATGGCGATGGCAAAGTATACCTCGGCAGTTCACATTTTTGATGCACTCGGCGATCAAGCAATGGCAGCCATAGCTGGCGAGTCCTTACAAAAACTCTCCCAAGGCAAAATGAATCGGGCGAAACAGGGCTTGCCTCGAATGCAGGAGTGATAGTTAATCTTTTTGTCAAACAACGTTACTGATGCAGGGCGTTCGACCATTCCAGCCTATGTGGTGCGCTAGGAACCCGACTAAACCCTGGAGAATTTGTCTGGTAGGGCAATGCGGGTATTCACGTGAAAGGTGCATAGATTGAAGCTGGCTACGAACGAAGCAACCATGGCCTACTCTCTCGATTCGGGAGCGCTGCAAGATCGGCGGCCTTGCCTTTCGGTAATTATACCTGCCTACAACGAGCAGGAAACGCTGGGTGGCATTGTCGAAAAGGTGTCCCGGCTGCCTTTGTCGCTTGAGGTGATCGTGGTTGACGATTGTTCCCAAGACGCCACATCTAGCTTGCTCGCGGACCTCGCCCGCACCTACCCGAATCTTCGCAGTATCCGCCACGAGAGCAACCAGGGCAAGACAGCAGCGGTCAAAACCGGGATTGCCGCCACCCGCGGCGACATCGTTATCGTCCAGGATGCCGATATGGAGTACGATCCAGCGGAAATCCCTGATGTGATTGGGCCCATCCTGCAAGGCAAAGCCGATGTGGTTTATGGTTCGCGGTTCCTTGTCAGAAAAGCAACCCGCGTGCTGTATTTCTACCATTTTCTAGCTAACCGGATCCTGACATTCTGGTGCAATCTCTTCTCGAATATGAACATGACGGACGTCGAAACCGGTTATAAGGCCTTCCGTGGCGACATCATCCGTGACATGATCATTACCTCCTCCGGCTTTGGTTTCGAGATCGAAGTCACGGCTAAGATTGCCAAATTGGGTGCGCGCATTTATGAAGTTCCAATCAGCTATTACGGTCGCACCTATGAAGAGGGAAAGAAAATCGGCATGATCGACGGCCTGTACGCCTTCTGGTACGTCCTAAAGTACAACATCCTCGTAAGCCGGGCACGCTCCTTTCGAACCCTAAACTGACATTCAATGCCGCTGCCTGTAAGTGGTGAGTCGCAGGGATTGTCCTGCCTCACCGCCTCGGTTACAGTTCTAGATTTGGCCTATCCATGACGACTTTGAGGCCGTCGACCGCTGAATCGGCGAGCTAGTGCACTGCAAATACCAGTTATGAGTACTTCAGAGTGGCAGAAAGCAATCACTTTCTCATGTCGCGGTCTTCGACTGTAAGTGTGAACCCCGCGGGCCAAAGCGTCCTGGGGCGGCTTTCCAACCTCCGGCTTGCCTCGCCTGCGCTTACGGTCACTCTGCTTATGGCGTGCGTCTTTTGTCTCCGGCTGCCGAGTGCTCTCGTGCCGCGCGAGCTAAATGTAGATGAAAGCCAAATGCTAAGCCTGGCGATGAAGTTCATGGTTGATCCGAGGCCCTGGATAGCCGCGGACACCACCTCCTCCGGACCATTGAATTCCTACCTCATATCGGTTTTTCTGTGGATGGGGTTCAAGCCCGGATTTGTCCTGGTGCATCTGCTGGCGAGTGTCCTTGTGTGCTTGCAAGTCCTTATGACGTACCTGACGCTGCGGCGGCTTGGATTAGAAAGGACTGCGGCACTGGGCGCCTTCCTGATGGTCCTGCTTTACGGCCTCGCAACCAGCGGGGATTACCTGCACTATTCGAGCGAGTTGCTGCCCACCTTGCTATTGATGGTGGGCTTCTACATTCTCCTGGTGTGGCTGGACGAACCCGCGGAACGCCGTGCCGACGCGCTGCACCTGTTGTTTTCCGGCGGTCTGGTGCTCGGCACCGCGCCGTGGTGTAAGTTGTCGGCAGCGCCGATTACCGGTGCCCTTGGTCTGGTAGTGCTGGCAGCGATTTTCAGAGACAGAGGTCCTTCTTTCAGCTTCTCGTGGCGAGTGATGGAACTGATCGCATTCTGTGTTGGGGGCATGATGACTACCTGCGTCATGCTGGCCATACTGGCCAAATCCGGCGCGCTTGAGGACTTCTGGTCTTCCTACATCCTGCAAAACCTTGCCTATGCCGGCCCGTTTAGGTTGGGAAGCAGCATCCTGCATTTCCTGTTTATCTTCCTGGTGTCGCCACTTCACCAACTTTTGCTTGTTGCTTTGCTCGGCGCAGTTCTGCTGGCCTACGTTTCCCGAAGCCCCGGCATTCTGCTCCTCTTCAAGAAGAAAAAGTGGGCATGCATCGGTCTCCTGGTGTATGTTGGCGCCGCCCTGTTCGCGGTTTGCAGGCCGAGGTTTTTCTTTCCCCATTACGCCATCCTTCTCGTGCCTCCAATGACATACCTGACGGCGGTGATTGCGTCCCCAGAGTTGGCCAGCAAGAGTCATCAGTTGCCGCGCAGGCTTTTATCCGGTCTTGTCCTGGTGCTGTTGCTCGCGACCATCGGACTCTATGGGGCATATGTAGTGCGATATGCACAGATGATTAAAGCGATTCGCGAGTTGTCCCATTCACAAACGGATTGGAAACTTAGAATCGCGAAGGTTGTCCCGCCGAGGACGCATTCCAGCAGGGGCATAGCCGGGTTGAGAAGTATTCCCGCCCCCTACATTGGGCCGCGTACCTGGGGGGTGACCGATTCGAACGAAAGAATTGCCGAGGCCGTTCGCGATATCCAAAAGAAACGCCCGGTTCGCAGCCTGGCTATCTGGGGATCGGCGCCCGGGGTCTATGTTCTCACCGGGATACCTCCCGCGACCCGCGACTCGGTTGGATACTCTGTAATAACCGGGGGGCGATTACAGAAGTACTTCCGGGCGCGCTTTGTTGGTGACTTGCGCGAGCACACCCCCGACCTATTTATCGACGCCGTCGCGCCGGATGCCCTCATGTGGGGTTGGACCGCTAATGATGGTTACGAATCCGATCCCCAACTGCGGAAATTCATCGAAGACGGTTACATCCTCGTTGACGAGCTAACGCTGGTAAGAGGTGCAAAGCCCGTGAGATTCTTCGCGCGGGTGGGAACCGTCGTCGATGCCGCAGCAGCTTTTCAGAGCTTCTCGCAGACAACCAACCCGGCAAAGCCGCGATTTATAGAGCTCGCGTGCGCAGCTGGCGTGACTCGTGCGCCGGAATACATTCTGGGCCACAATGGACGTTAAAGCGAAGTTGAAGCCGTCTGCCCGAGGCAGTGCGGGATATGCATGCGCCCAAGCGATGACAACATCCCCCCGATTCGCTTCGGCCCTGCTTGTAATCGTCCTCGTATTGGAGTTTTGTGCCCTTCTTCTCAGCGCGCGCAGAAAGCCTTTTTGGTACGACGAACTGCTTACATTTCATGTTTCAAGTCTTCATCCAGTTTCCCTTCTTTGGAGAGCGCTTCAGGCAGGTGTAGATGGGATGCCTCCGGGCTACTACATAATCGTTCGGCTCGGGAGCATGCTCCCCGGTGATCCCCACGTCACACTTCGATTGCCTTCCATTTTGGGGTACATACTAACTTTGCTTGGGGTCTACTGGTTTGTGCGGAAAAGACTGCCAGCGTTTGCCGGTCTGGCGGCTGTGTTCTTGATAACGCTGACCCCGTTCCGCGAGTTCGCCATGGAGGCGCGATCTTACTCGTTGCTGGTTGGTTTCCTCGCGATATCCGCTGTCCTTTGGCAGAGGATCGGCGAGAAGCGGTTCATGACGCCGCTGTTTGTTTTGTTCCTAATTTTGGCCGTTTCCTGTCATTATCTTGCGGTGGTGGCAATTTCAGCCTTCGGCGCCGCTGAACTCATCTGGAGTTTCCTCTGGCGCCGAATCCGGTGGGGCGTCTGGGCCGCCTGTTTATTAGCGTCCTGTCCCTTTTTTCTGGAGCTTCCTCTCATTGTGCATTTAAGGGAAGTCACCGGCAAACACTTCTGGTCGCCAGTGCATTGGGACATGATGTGCACGACCTATGCAGACTACCTCGGGCTTGACTGGAAACTTGCTCTTGTTTTTATCGTCTTTTTTGGAATAACGGTTGGTTACTCCCTGCTGCGAACGTTGCCCCGGCTCGCAGCTGGATCACTGGCGCGAGATTTCGCCCTGCCCGAGATCGTCCTTGTCGGCGGCTTTCTGTTTTACCCAGCTTTGCTAATCGCACTTGCAAAGCTCCTGAATAACTCCGGCTACACACCCCGATATGGATGGCCGGCAATCCTCGGGCTAGTTGTCGGAGCAGTGTATTTGGTTCGACCGATTTGGCTCAAGTCCTCGTCCGGTTACCTCCTGGTGGCGTTATTGATCGTCTTCGCCGTTCAAGAGGGCGGTGATTTTCGCAGGCTGTATCAGGCGGGCTCAACCAGGATGGATGAGCGCTGGACCAAGCTGGTGAAACTCAGCCGCGATGAGACCGGCATCCCTGTCGTGATTGGCAGTGGGCACAGATACTTAGAGGCGGCGGAGTACGCTCCCCCAGAACTGCGTGACCGGCTCGTTGTGGTTGTCGATGAGGATGCCGCTACACGCTTGGTTGGATCGGACACATGCGATAAGACGTTGCGCCTCTTGGCCGAGTTCATTCCTTTGCGAGTCGCAGATCTTGCGGCGTTTCAAGCTGCCGACCAGAAGTTCATATTGTCCTCGGGTGGCACTCGCGATTGGTTGACTCAGTATCTTGTCGAGAGTAGATATCACTTGAGGCTGCTCTCAGAAGATGCTGGCGGTTCCTTTTACATCGCCGACAGCGCTCGACCGTCGGCCAGATAGATGGCCTGGTGGCGCTCACTGATGTTTTCGCACATGGTTTGGTGAACGGTGGACGGTGGCCGACCCAGCAGAGCAGAGACTGACGGAATTAAAGAGGAAGTCGTTGAGTGCGATTCAGGTCAACCCGAGCGAAAAGGGCCCACCTTCGGCATTGCAGTTAGGCCAGCGCAAGATGAAGCTGGTGTTGACTTTGCTGGGGCTGGTTTTCGCTGCGATGCTGTTTCTAGCCCTCGACTGGTTTCACACCGCGACGATTCACCGCATAACTTACAATCCCTGCAAAGTCCGTGACCCGATCCGTCACCATGCCTTCAAACCCAATTGCACTTCCATCGAGCAATGGGGCCGGGACTCTTATCAATTCCTTACCAATAGCCTCGGCTTTCGCGACGAGCAGATCAGAGATGTTCCGCTCGCCGATGCCCGTCCCCGCGTCTTGCTGCTGGGCGATTCTTTCACCGAAGGCCCGCTGGCGTGGCCCGACAGCTATGCCGGCAGGATTGCGGCCCACTTTCCCCAATACGACTTCCTCAACGGAGGCGTGGGCAGCTACTCACCCTCCAACTACCTAAACGTTGCGCGGATGGTCCTAGCTAAGGGAGTCGACATCGACGAAGTCATCGTCTTCATCGACATGTCCGATGTTCAGGACGAGGCCGCCTACTACCAGGACGCAGACCCCTCCGGAGCAGTGACCGCACCTGACAAGCAAGACTGGGCCATGTCCCGGGCCGCGCAGGTGCGCTCCGGTATTGCCAAACATCTCCTGTTTACTCATTATCTCCTGGAGCAGATCGAGTTGTTTCTTGTCGGCCACGGCCACTATCACCTGACAAGAGGCTGGTTCGGCGACCCGTTTGACATGGAGAGGTCGGCGTGGACCTATCGCAAGGTCAACGAAACAGGCCCATACATGGTCGGCTATGGACCGCTGGGGGTGGAGGGCGGCATCGCCAAAGAGAAGGCGAAAATGACGCTCCTTTGGCAGGAGTTGGCGAAGCGAAATATTCCTATCAGCGTCGTCGTTTATCCCTGGCCGGCGCAGGTGGTACACGACACGGCGGATTCCAGGCAGGTGCTAATGTGGCGCGAGTGGTGCGTAGGCAAGTGCAAGCGCTTCATTTCGCTGTTTCCGGCTTTTCTTGCGGTGAAGGAGCAATGCCCGCGGAGCCGACCCGGCTGCTGGTACCTGGACCTCTTCGTCTTCGGAGACACTCATTACAACGCCGCCGGCAACGCTCTGGTCGCCGATGAGGTCATCAAGAGTCTAGAGGAAGACCCGCCGGGCAAATCTCAACAGCAAGGCACCGGCTCTGCGCGCTAGGCTGAGCTTCAGTCCTTTCACTCTTCCTGTCCAGAATTCGCCGTTTATTAGACTAATTGTTTTCGGGGCTAAGGTGGTCGAACCAGCCACTACAGCCTCTCTGGATTGAATTCCAAGTTCGAAATAAATGGGCCCAGGGGCGTTCTCATTCGGAAGCCATCAAGCTATCGATGGTTGCAAACTGTGAGAAGAAAGAAGGATCATCGCGATACATGAGCGTACCTGAAATCACGCAGACGGCAAAGGCAGCTCTGCAAGATCTGGACGAGCCAGGAGCTAGGCGAGATCATGTCTATCTAGACCTGTTCCTGATCAGTTTTCTTATTCTGTTCTTCGAGCTGGCCTGTATACGCTGGTTCGGGAGCATGGTTGTCTACCTCACTTTTTTTACCAACATCGTCCTGCTAGCGACGTTTCTTGGCATGTCAGTCGGCTGCCTGGCTGCATCGAGCCACCGGGACTGGACGAGGGCGGTAATCCCGCTGTTGTTACTGGCAGCCGTGGCGGCATGTGGTGTTTGGTATGTGTTCACTCATGCTGGCAGAAGCATGATTGAAGTCGGGGGACAGGGATCGCCACAACAGGTGTATTTCGGAACCGAATACACCGCTAGAAGCTTCTCCACATTTCTCGTGCCTATCGAAGTCCTGGCGGGACTCTTCTTCACCTTAATCGCGCTGATCTTTGTCGGCCTGGGACAGGTGATGGGACGCGCCTTCGATGAAGCGCCGGACCGTTTGGTCGCGTACATCAGCAACATTGGCGGGAGCCTGGTTGGCATCGCGGCGTTTGCCGCAGCTTCCTACTTCAGAACAACGCCTCTGACTTGGTTCGCCGTTGTGCTGATAGTATGGTCCTACTTCCTCAAGCCGTGGACCCGCCTACAGGCGTCTGCTCTCGTCGCGATACTCATTCTCATTGGCTTTGCCAGCTACAACGTCTCCATCACCGCACCATACCAGGCAAAATCGTCCCCTTACCATGTTTTGATGTGGTCGCCGTATTACAAGATTGTATACACCCCACGGAACCGACTCCTCGAAACGAACAACATTGGCCATCAGGCGATGGTGTCAATCGAGGACGACGGCCCTGCCTATGAACTACCTCACTTACTGAACCGCGATGCAGGCGGCAAATCCTTTGAGGACGTCCTGATCATCGGAGCAGGTTCGGGGAACGACGTGGCAGCGGCTCTGGAAAATGGAGCCAAACACGTCGACGCAATTGAGATCGATCCTCAGATCTTCGATATTGGGAGGGCTGAGCATCCCAATCATCCCTACGCTGATCCTCGGGTAAGTGTCTACATTGACGATGGACGTAGTTTTATCCAGAAGACTTCCCACCAGTACGACCTTGTGGTTTTCGCTCTCGTTGATTCCCTCGTCCTGCATTCAGGATATTCCAGCATCCGGCTGGAGAGCTTCTTATTCACACAGCAGGCGTTCGACGACATTGCTGCAAGGCTTAAACCCAATGGCGTGTTTGCGGCATACAATTATTTCCGACAGGGATGGATCGTCGGCCGGATTGACAAGATGGCCGAAGAAGCCTTTGGCTCCAAACCGCTGGTGATTTCCCTTCCCTATGTGGAATCAATCCGTCCCATGGATCAGCAGACCAACAGAATCACTTTTCTTCTTGCCAGCCACGACGCTTCGACCATGGCAGCCATAACCAGGGAATTCCAGCAACAGCAGTCCTTCTGGATAAACCAAAGGCCGCAGGTGAACGGGTTGTTGAATGGGTTTGGCCCGCAACCGCCCGCGGCGCCTCAATCCAGTGCTACAGACTGGCGCCGGATAGCTCCCACCACCGTGGATACCCTCGGTATTTCCCGGTTGCCTAGCGACGATTGGCCGTTCCTCTATTTACGCGAAGCGAGGATACCCGCCTTGAATCTGCGGAGCATGGCTTTGATCGCAGGCCTCTCATTAGCCATCCTGTGTGCGTGTGCTCCCGTGCGCCGACTGCGCCCGAATTGGCAAATGTTCTTCCTGGGTGCGGGCTTCATGCTCCTTGAGACCAAGGGCGTCGTACATATGGCGTTGTTGTTCGGTTCCACGTGGCTCGTCAACTCGGTAGTATTTTTTGCGATTCTGGTGCTGATCCTCGCCAGCAATCTTTTTGTGCTGGTACTCAAGCCGCAAAAGCTCTGGCCTTATTATGTGCTTCTGTCTGCTGCGCTGGTGGTCAACATCCTGGTGCCGATGAGTAGATTTCTGGCTTCGCCCGGATGGGAAAAGGTAGCCATCTCCTGCGCGGTGATTTTCGTTCCCGTCTTCTTCGCAGGAATAATCTTTGGCGCGTCATTCCGGGGCAGCTCCCAACCCGACGTAGATTTCGGTTCCAACATCGCCGGGGCGATTCTGGGTGGCTTGGCTGAAAATCTGTCCCTGATGATTGGCTTTAATTACCTGCTCATAGTTGCTCTGGCTTTTTATGTGCTCTCGGCCGTGCTTCGCCGGCCCGTCTCGGTTCCAAAGCTTGCGACAGGAGTTTAAGGACGGTCGGTGGAGCCTTCAACCAAGAAAGCGTTGCAGAGCGCCAGTTCGCCTGCGATAGGAGAGCCCCTAAATTGAGTACGATTCAGACGAACCCCAGCCGAGAGGGCCCAGTTTCGGCGTTGCCGCCACGGCAACGCAAAACGAGGCTATTGGCGCTTCTGGTAGGACTGGTGTTCAGCGCGGCACTGTTCTTCACCCTCGACTGGTTTCATACCGCGGCGGTTCGGCGCACTGCCGGCAATTGGAGTTCCTGCCGGGCCCATGACCCGGTTCGCCATCATGCATTCAAACCCAATTGCACCTCCATGGAGCGCTGGGGCGGGGATTCGTTTGAGTTAATGACCAACAGTCTCGGCTTCCGCGACGACAGGGTGAGGGAGATCCCACTCGCCGAAGCCCAGCCGCGTATTCTCATGCTTGGCGATTCGTTCACGGAGGGCAAACTCGCGTGGCGCGACAGCTATGTCGGCAAAATAGCCGCCCGCTTTCCTCAATACGACTTCCTCAATGGAGGCGTGGGCGGCTACTCCCCTTCCAACTACCTCAATACGGCGCGGATGGTGCTGGCTAAGGGAGTGGACTTCGACGAAGCAATTATCTTCATCGACATCTCCGACGTCCACGACGAGGCCGCTTTCTACCGCGACGTTGACGCCTCCGGCGCCGTGACCGGGCCGGAGCGGGAACGCTGGAACATGTCCACCTACACGAGTTGGCGCCTCCGTATTGCCAACCGCCTCCTGCTTACCAACTACATCTTCGAGTTCTTCGAGCGGTTTCTTGTCGCTCACGGCTATTACTGCCTCTCGAGGACCGGGTTCGGTAATGTTTTTGACATGGAAAAGTCGGCGTGGAGCTATCGGAAGGTGAACGAAACAGCCCCATACTCGATCGGCTATGCGCCGCTCGGAGTGGAGGGCGGCATCGCCAAGGAGAAGGCGAAGATGGATCTCCTCTGGCAAGAGCTCGCTAAGCGAAACATCCCCATCAGTGTCGTCGTTTATCCTTGGCCCGCGCAGGTGGCATACGACACGGCAGATTCCCGGCAGGCACGCATCTGGCGCGACTGGTGCGTAGGCAAGTGCAAGCGCTTCATCTCGCTGTTTCCAGACTTTCTGGCCGTGAAGGACCAATGCCCGCGGATCCGGCCCGGCTGCTGGTACGAGAAGCTGTTCGTTTTCGAAGATACCCATTTCAACGCAGGTGGCAACGCCCTGGTGGCTGATGCCGTCATTAAGAGTCTCGCGGCGGAGCCGCCGGCCAAGCGGCAGGCAACAAGTCTGGCGCCGGAAACCGGCGAAGGGCGGGGCACTCGCTGACGTTCTCGCCACGTCTTGATCAACCGGAAACGACTGAACCGAGCAAAGACTGGCGAACTGGAAGGGAAAGGCGCTGAGTAGGCTTCAGACCAAGCCGGGCGAAAAGGTCGCAGCTTCAGCGTCGCGGCCACATCAACGCAAGACGACGAAGCTGGCGTTGCTCCTGGCAGGACTCGTTATCGGTGCGGTAGTGTTCCTGACCCTCGATTGGGTGCGCACTGCCTTGATTCAGCGGTCCGCCGCATCAAGCATGGGGAAAAGCTGCCGCGCCCCCGACCCGGTTCGCCATCACGTGTTCAAGCCCAATAGCTCCTGCGTCGAGGGCTGGGGCGAGTCTACATATGAGGTCTTTACCAACAGTCTCGGCTTTCGCGACGAGAAGATCAGAGAGGTTCCGCTCGCCGATGGCCGTCCCCGGATCCTGATACTCGGCGATTCCTTCACGGAGAGCAAGGGCGCGTGGCGTGACAGCTATGTCGGCAGAATCGCAGCTCATTTCCCCCAGTATGACTTCCTCAATGGAGGCGTGATCAGCTACTCGCCCTCCAACTACCTCAATACCGCACGTATGGTGCTGGCTATGGGAGTTGAAATTGACGAGGTCATCGTCTTCATCGACATCTCCGATGTCCAGGATGAGGCCGCCTTCTACCGGGACGTTGACGCCTCCGGCGCTGTGACCGGGTCTAGTCAGGGAAGCTTGCCCATGTCCTGGTACGCGGCGTGGCGCTTCCGTATCCTGAGATACCTGGCGCTCACCAACTACCTGTTCGAGTTCTTCGAGCGGGTCCTTGTCGGTCACGGCTATTACCACCTCACAAGAGATTGGTTTGGCAACACGTTTGACACAGAGCGGTCGGCGTGGACGTTCCGGAAGGTGAATGAAGCAGCCCCATATCCAGCCGGATATGCGCCGCTGGGGGTGGAGGGCGGCATCGCCAAAGAGAAAACGAAGATGACGCTTCTCTGGCAGGAACTCGAAAAGCGGAACATTCCCATCAGCGTTGTCGTCGACCCCTGGCCGGCGCAGGTGGTACACGACACGGCAGAGTCCAGACAAGTTCGTATCTGGCGTGACTGGTGCGAGGGGAAGTGTAAACGCTTCGTCTCGTTGTTTCCAGCGTTCTTAGCTGCGAAGGAGCAATGCCCACGCAGTCAGCCTGGCTGTTGGTATCTGCGGCTCTTCGTGTTCGGAGATACCCATTACAACGCTGCCGGCAACGCTTTAGTTGCCAATGAGATCATTAACAGCCTGACGGAAGATCCGCCAACTAAGCGCTGATGCAAGCTGGGCGAGAATACTTATAGCACTTAGATGCCAAATATTGAGTGAAACGTTGAGCATTTTAATGCCAAGCTGCCAAACCACCAAAATGGAAGCGCGGCGGTCGCGAGGAATGCCCCTAGAACGCACGGAAACGGCCCTAGGGTCGACGATTGGGTGCCTGGTGGACCAAAGTATGTCCGACGAGCTTCAGGCCCCACAGCAGTCAAACAAACGCGAAATCGGCCAGTCGCCGGTTGGCGCGCCCGGACTGGCGATCGCTCAATCTTGAGTTCCAAATCGGAAAGCATGAAGCATCCGGCCTGGTTGCTCGTACTGTTTTTCTTGATTGCCCTCGCCCTCCGCGTCGGAGTAGCTATTCGCCTTCCCAGTATCGAATGGCCGGACGAGATTGTGGAGACGCTGGAACCTGCTCATCATCTGGCCTACGGCTATGGGATCGTCACTTGGGAATTCAGACGCGGAATTCGCTCCTGGGTATTTCCCGCCTTCCTTGCGGGGGTGATGCGTGCCACGGACTGGATGGGACCCGGCTCCTTTGGATACATCAGAGCCATTACCATCGTTTTGTCACTGCTTTCGCTGACAACCGTCTGGTTCGCCTACGCCTGGGGAAAACGGGCTGGTGGAGATGCCGCAGCCATCATTGCAGCCGGGACCTGTGCGATCTGGTACGGGCTGGTGTACTTCGCACCGAAAGCATTCACCGAAGTCGTAGCCGGGAATCTTCTGCTGCCGGGCCTGTATCTCGGCATGTACGGAGACGCGCTGGAGGAAAGGAAGCGGTTATTCCTGGCAGGACTCTTCTGTGGGCTTGCGGTATCGCTTCGCATGCAACTGGTTCCCGCCGTTGCCTTCGCGGCCCTGTATTTCTGTATCCCAAATTGGAGAAAGAGAGGACCAGCCCTGGCTGCGGGACTCCTGCTGCCAGTTGTTGTCTTCGGACTGGTGGATGCAATCACGTGGTCGTACCCTTTCCAGTCTTACATTCGCTATTTATGGGTCAGTTTCGTCGAGGGACGGAGCTTATGGTACGGCACCAAGCCTTGGTATTGGTATGTGGCGCCACTAGTGCGACTCTTAGGTCCGATGCTTCCGCTGGCCCTGGCGGGCGTTCGCCGAAGTCCCTTCCTGGGGTGGGTGGCACTTATCATCATAGCCTCACACTCTCTGCTGGCTCACAAGGAGGCACGTTTCCTCTACCCCGTTATACCGATTCTATTAACGCTGGCCGCCTTAGGGCTTACAGAGATTGCCACGGCCCTTAATGCCCGCCTCAAAACGCCAGTATCTTCGCAGACGATTGTGATCGCCAGCTTGCTCTTCTGCACCCTAGCTTCCGCCATAGGCGCTTGGGGATTTCCCCGTTGGGGCTATGAATCAGGCAACTTGATTGCCATGGAACAGCTCAGCCTGGACTCTTCGGTTTGCGGGGTTGGGCTCTATAAGATTTCCTGGGCCCACAATGGAGGCTATTCCCGGTTACATCAGAATGTGCCCCTCATTCTGGTCACGCAAGACAACGAACTGGAACAGCAAATGCCCAGTTTCAATGCTCTTCTTACCGCCGGGCGCCTTGCTGATCCGAAGATGGGGTTTGAGCTTACGAAGTACTGGAAAGGCGTTTATCTGTACCGGAGGCCAGGCTCCTGCATGACCTCACCTCAATACAACGAAGTAAACAGAATACTCCGGGAAACTGACAGGTGAAAAGAACGCCAGCGTGAAGCATCTGGCCTGGCTACTGGCACTTTTTTTTCTGATTGCCCTGGCCCTCCGGGTTGGAGTAGCTATTCGCCTTCCAAGCATCGAATGGCCGGACGAGGTTTTTGAAACGCTAGAACCAGCTCATCATCTGGCCTACGGTTATGGGATCGTCACCTGGGAATTCAGACGGGGAATTCGCTCCTGGGTGTTTCCGGCTTTCCTCGCGGGGGTAATGCGTACCACAGATTGGATGGGCCCCGGATCCCTTGGATATATCAGGGCGATCCGCATTGTGCTGTCGCTGCTTTCGCTGACAACCGTCTGGTTCGGCTACGCCTGGGGAAAGCGGGCCGGTGGGGATGCCGCAGCTATCATTGCCACCGGTACCTGCGCCATCTGGTACGGACTGGTGTACTTCGCGCCGAAAGCATTCACCGAAGTCGTGGCGGGAAACCTTCTCCTGCCGGGCCTGTATTTCGGCATGTACGGAGACGTGTTGCCGGAGAAGAAGCGGTCATTCCTGGCAGGACTTTTCTGCGGGCTCGCGGTCTCACTTCGCATGCAACTGGCTCCTGCTGTCGCCTTCACCGCCATATATTTCTGTATCCCAAACTGGAGAAGAAGAGGACCAGCCCTGGCTGTGGGACTTCTCCTGCCAGTTATTGTCTTCGGCCTGGTGGATGCAATCACGTGGTCGTACCCTTTCCAGTCCTACATTCTCTATTTATGGGTCAATTTCGGCGAGCGACGGAGTTTGATGTACGGCACCGAGCCTTGGTACTGGTATCTGACGTCATTGTGGCGGCTGCTATGTCCGATGCTTCTGCTGGCCCTGGCGGGCGTTCGCCGGAGCCCCTTCCTGGGGTGGGTGGCACTTATCATCATAGTCTCCCACTCGCTGCTGGCTCACAAGGAGGCACGTTTCCTCTACCCCGTTATACCGACTCTATTAACGCTGGCCGCCCTCGGGCTTATAGAGATCGCAACCGCCCTTAACAGGCGCATCAAAACGCCCGTGTCTTCGAAAGCCATCGTGGTCGTCAGCCTGGTCTTCTGTAGCTTCACTTCCGGTTTGTTCGCTTCGCGGTTTTACCGCTGGGGTCACGGTTCTGGCGGCTTGATTGCCATGGAGCGCCTCAGCTTAGACCCTTCTGTTTGCGGGGTCGGGCTTTACAGGGTTCCCTGGTATCTCACGGGAGGCTATTCTTACTTACACCGGAATGTCCCCATCATTCTGGTCACCCGAGACAGCGAGCTGAAACCACAAATGCCCGGCTTCAATGCTCTCGTCACCTGGGGAACTCTTGCCGATCCGAAGATGGGGTTTGAAGCTACTAAGTGCTGGAGTGGCACCTGTCTGTATCGGAGGCCAGGTTCCTGCATGACCTCATCTCAGTACAACGAAATCAATAGAACACTCCGGCAAACCGATGATCGCCCCTATCCGCCCGGACGTTGAAAATCGAAATCACCTACTGTGAGATCGACTCCGTTGTGAAGGTGTCATTGACGACGCAGTCAAGGTTTCGTTACCTCAGCCTGCTGAGTTTCTTGTCCTTTACATTGCCTTTGACTGCGTCGGGCACCTTTACAGTTTCGGCCTCACCGTCGAACCTGAGTATCCCGCAAAATGGCCGAGGATTTTCGACGGGCACCACCACAATCAGCAACGGATTCAACGGCTCCGTCAGTCTCTCGGCGTCCGGCGTGCCCATGGGAACCAGCGTGGGCTTTAATCCACAAACAATTCCGGCGCCCGGTGCCGGCAACTCGACGATGACTATCACCGTAGGTTCGAGCACGCCGACAGGGACCTATCCCATCACGATTACCGCGACTGGCAGCGGGACCCGGCAGAACACTATTGCTAACCTAGTGGCCACAGCACAAGAATATGACGTCGGCATCGATTTCCGCAGCACGCAAAGCTACGTAGCTGACCCAGCCTATGCGGTTTTTGACAACTGCCTGGATGACGGAAAGACCCAGCAAACCCGCACCAACGCGAATGGTCAGTCGGTCACCTGGCAGTGGAGCCAGAGCTGTAATGGCGCTCTCGACCAAAGTAGCAGTGTTGACCCACGCTTGGCGGGGTCAGTCAGTGTTTTTACCTCCTTTGGCGAGCAAACGCTAACCATGACTCTGCCGCATCCGGGAACTTATAACATCGGGTTCGCAACCGGAATGACGGCGGGAAACCAATGTGGTGCGGGACGGTGTCCAAACTTCATTTTTCGTGACAGCACGAGTGGAACTCAGTTGTTTACCGTCAATCCCAATGATCCCGGGTTTGGGCATTTCATAGACGCTGCGAACAAGAACTGGACGGTGGCTCAGTGGCCCTCCAGCAACCAGGAGCAGCCGGTTACGCTGACGGGCACCACGCTAACTGTGAGCATGCCTCCCGGCAATGCTCCCAGTATTGCGCACATCCGAATTACCTATGCACAACAGCAAAGCTTTGCGCTGCCAGCCTCGCTGGCTTCACTCCGTATGGCACAGGGCAATCAAGGGACATCGATGGGCGAGTCACCGATCCTGACAGTCGCCGGCATTCCTGTATTTTTCCTGCTGCCAGGAACGTTACTGCTTCTGACCATCGGGCTGTGCTGGTCGCTGGAGGGGCACTGGTGGCCTGCACTCGACCGGGAAGAGTTTCCTCTCAAATGTACTGAGCCCAATTTCTGGCTGGTTTCGGTAATCATCTCTCTGTTAATCACCATCGCTCCCTGGTTGTTTACAAACAGGTGGTATTCCCGCCGCTATGCACTGCCGGACATCGCTTTCCTTTGGTCCGCTTCCATACTTGCCGGAATAGGATGCTACGTAATCTGGTGGATCTATCGGAACCACCGCAGGCTGCAGGCGGAGGATAGAATACGCCTGCTGGCGGACGCGGAGGCCGCCAGGTTGAGGGCCCGCTCGCGCACCTGAAATGGACTGCAAAATGCCATCCTGCGGTTCTCAATTGCACGCCGCGATCTCAGCGATCTCGCTTAACCTATGAGCACAGCGCCCACCGTTTCGGTCGTTATCGCTTCCATCGTTGGACCGCCGTTCATCGATGACTGCCTGGCCTCGGTGTTCGCACAGAAGAATGCGCCGCCGTTCGAGGTCATAGTTGTGGATTGCCGCGGGCTGGAGAACGTCGCCCGCCTGGCCCAGCGTTTTCCCGAGGTGCGCTTCATACAGTTGCAGCAACGCGAAACCGTTCCTCAGCTTCGGCGTATCGGAGTCGAACAAGCGAGAGGCGGAATCGTTGCGATCATTGAAGAGCACTGCCTGGCCGCCGACAACTGGCTGGCTACGCTGAGCGCCGCATTTTCGCCCGGCTATGTTGCAGTGGGAGGCCCGGTTGACTTCCGGTCGGATGGCCGCCTGCGCGACTGGATCACGTATTTCATCGAGTACAACTCGTACTTGCCGCCCTGGCCCGACGGCGACTCCTACAACGTGGGGAGCGCGAACGCGGCGTACCGGAAGGAAACGCTGGACGCTAATCTGGCTGTGCTGAGCGAAGGATATTGGGAGGCGGCACTGCATCCCAAGCTGTTCGCCGAAGGGGCCCGGTTCCGCGGAGTGCCCGGCATGATCGTTTACCACCGCGGCCCCTTCGATTATTTCTACTACGTGCGGCAGCGCTACCTTTTCAGCCGGGCGTTTGCGGGCGCGCGCCGGGGAACGATTTCAGCGGCGAAGCGGGCCGTGTATTTGCTTGCTGCTCCCGCCATTCCGTTCGTACTATTGGCTCGCATGGCTTCTCGCGTGTTGGCCAAGAGATGTCACCCGGGCAAGTTCCTTCTCTGCATGCCGCTTCTGATTCCGGCGATGACGAGCTACGTGTTTGGAGAGTGGATGGGCTATGCGTTCGGTCCTGGCGACGCGCTTATGGAGGTGGAGTAGCCAATTATGGCGGACCCAGCTCTCACGGTGGTTGTTACCGTGGTCAGCGATACATCCGAGGAGTCCGATACCCTCCACCTCGAGGGCTGCCTCGAAGCCTTACGGCAGCAGATCGATCCGCCGTCCATGGAAGTGCTGGTGACTTGCGACGCGCGGCTGCCCGGGATTAAGGAACTCGAGCAGAAGTTTCCCGAAGTTGGTTTTATCGCTGTAGAGAAGCTCCGCACGGTGCGCTCGGGACCCAGCCGCGAACATCATGACGAGCTACGTGGCATCGGTATTCGCAAAGCCCGCGCTCCCCTGGTTGCCCTGATCGAAGATGTCGGACGCCCAGATGCGCACTGGGCAGCGGAGTTGGTGAAGGAACATGCTGAACCTTATGCAGCCATCGGCGGCGCGATGGAGAACGGCATCGATCGGCCATTGAACTGGGCGCTCTATTTCGGAGATTTTGGCCGGTACCAGAACCCTGTTCCACGTGGAACAAGTCCTTTTGTGAGCGACGCCAACGTCTGCTACAAACGTGACGCGTTGGAACGTGTGGCTGACGCCTGGCCGGACTCTTACAACGAAGCTGTCGTGCACGGGGCCCTGGCGAGCCGGGGAGAAACTCTCGCTCTGTCGCCCCGCGTCATCGTGTATCAGCACAGGCTGAATCTGCACCTGGGCCCGGCCCTGGTGGAGCGCTATGTCTGGGGCCGCTCTTATGCCGCCACACGAGTTGCAGGCGTCGCAGCGTCCCGGCGCGCCATTTTCGCGGTGCTCTGTCCGTTGCTGCCCTTCGTGCTTTTTCTTCGACAGCTCAAGAATGTACTTCGCACAAAAAGAAACATAGGCGCATTCGTGCGGGCCTCACCTCTGACAGCCATGCTCGATATTGCGTGGTCGTACGGCGAATTCGTCGGATATCTGACAGGCCACCCATGAACCAGGCGAGCCGATCGTTGATCGAAGATCGCCAAATCGAGGTTAACCAAGAGGAGGGGACTTCCCTGCTCGCAGGTCCTCGCATTTCTGTGATTGTTCCGGTGCGCGATGGCAGCAAGTATCTTCCCCGCTGTCTGGAAGCCCTGGGCCGCTCTCAGTACTCGCAATTTGAAGTGATCGTGGTTGATGACTGCTCCACTGACAACTCGCCTGAAATTGCTGCGCGCTACGGAGCCCGCTGCTTTCGCACCCCCCAAACCATGGGACCGGCAGGAGCGCGGAATTTGGGGGTGAAGTACGCCGGAGGGGAAATCCTGCTGTTTGTAGATGCCGACGTCGTCGCGCCGCCAGCCACGCTTTGCCAGGTTGCCGAGGATTTTATTCGCGATCCCGAACTTGCGGCCGTCTTCGGTTCGTACGATGATAAGCCGGCCTGGCCGACGTTCATCTCGCAGTACAAGAACCTGATGCATCACTATGTTCACCAGACATCCAGCGAATCTGCGACCACGTTCTGGGCTGGGTGCGGCGCAATTCGGCGAACCGTTTTCGAGGAGTTCGGTGGTTTCGATAGCGCGACATATAACAAGCCGTCAATCGAGGACATCGCACTCGGGCTGAAACTCACGCAAAGCGGACGCAGGATAGATCTCGACAAGCGGATTGGAGTCAAGCACCTGAAGCGTTGGACAGTCCGCAACCTGTTGCGGGCCGACATTCTCTACCGTGCTGTTCCGTGGACACGCCTGATCTTGAGCACACGCCATCTCCCCCGGGACCTGAACCTGAACTATGCGTCGCGCGCCAGTTCCCTGCTGGTCGGTTTACTGGCACTTGGGTGTCTGCTGCTACCTTTTAGCTTCGGTGGCCTGGTGGGGCCGGGCCCGGTTCCCCTGCTCGCTGGGATGGCGTTGATCGGCGTGCTGCTGGTATTGCTGAACCTGGATGTGTACCGGTTTTTTCTGCGCAAGCGTGGGTGGTGGTTTGCGGCGCGGGCCGTGCTCGCTCACTGGCTCTACTACCTGTACAGCGGAGTTACGTTTTTCCTGATGCTGGCGATACACTTCATCCGCCCACACTCTCCGTCCACTCGCGACGGAAGCGCGCAAGGCCGCTGAGCATGAGGATCGTCGTTGATGCAACGTCGTGGGTCAACCGGCGCGGCTATGGCCGCTACACTCGGGGATTGATGACGGCGACGCTGGAACTGGACCAGGATAACCATTACACATTTTTCGTTGATTGCGAATCCGAAGAGTTTCCGTTGCCAGCAGGGGTGGAAGTTTGCCGGGTTGCTACGAAAACGCCGACCATCAAAGCCGCCGGGGCTGACAGCAGACGTTCCGTGGCTGACATGTGGGCTGTGGCCAGTGCAATCCGTCGGGCGAGAGTGGACGTGGTCCATTTCCCAACCGACTACAGCTATGTTCCTTTTTTCATGGGCGTTCCCCGGCTGGTGACCATCCACGACGCGATCGCGGAGCTATTTCCAGACTTGGTGTTTCCCACTCTGCGCTCCAAAATGTTTTACCGGGCCAAGATGAAGTCCGGGATCCATCAAGCCCGATTGCTGATCACGGTCTCTGAATATTCGCGTCGCCAATTGGTAGAAAAGCTGAAGATCCCGGCAGCCCGGCTGCGCGTCGTCAGCGAAGCGCCCGACCCCGTGTTCCAGGCCTCGCAATCAGATTCATCGAGTGAGGTCCTGGCCCGGTGGGGCGTCCCATCGGACGCGAAATGCCTGATTTTTGTGGGCGGGTTCAGTCCCCACAAGAACCTGTTCATGCTGGTCGACGTGGTTCGTGAATTAGTTGGTCAGGATGCTTTTCACAACTTACGGCTGGTGCTGGTTGGCGATTATACCGGCGATTCCTTCTACTCCTGTTATTCTCAACTTGCAGAGCGGGTGCGCCTGGATCGCCTGGAGCAACATGTACTATTCACGGGCCGCCTCGAAGATAAAGACCTGATCGTATTGCTCAATCGTGCCGACGCGCTGGTTCTGCCTTCCGTCTGCGAAGGCTTTGGACTACCCGCAGTGGAGGCCGCGGCTTGCGGAACGCCGGTTTTGGCGACGACGGAAAGCCCAATTCCTGGGCTGCTGGGCGACGGTGTGATTGCGATTTCACCGCGCGACCGCCCGGGCTGGCTGCGAGCGATAGAGCGCGTTCTTACCGACGCGTCCTTGCGCCAGCATATGAGCGAAGCTGCCCTGGCCGCAGCGAGCCGGCTATCCTGGAAGAACTCCGCACGGCAGTTACTTTCGGTGTTCGATGAGGTGCAGCGGAATGGCGCGGCCGCTTAGATTCTGCTTTATTTCAATTTTCTACCCGCCTTACAGCTTTGGGGGCGACGCGATTTTTGTTTCGCGGCTGGCAAATGCGCTGGCGCGGCGGGGCCACGCAGTGGATGTGATCCACTGCGTGGACAGCTACAAGACACTGGCCAAGAGCGAACCGGAGCAGAAGTTTGTCAATCATCCCAACGTCACCGTGCACAGCCTGCGGAGCCGTTTAGGATTGCTCTCGCCCCTGGTGGCCCAGCAGACGGGAAGGACGTGGCCCAAAACGGATGGGATCCTCGAAGTTTTCTATGGGAAGAAATTCGACGTAATTCATTACCACAACATTTCGCTGTTCGGCCCCAAAGTTTTGCAGTTGCAGCCCGATTATCCCGATTTCATCAAGCTCTATACCGCTCACGAACACTGGCTGGTCTGTCCCATGCACGTGCTCTGGAAAAACAATGAGCGCGTCTGTGACAAGCCGGAGTGTTTGCGGTGTACTCTAAAATTCAGACGGCCACCCCAACTGTGGAGATACAGCGACTTGCTGGAGAAGTGCGAAGCCGCGGTTGATGCCTTCATCTCGCCCAGTCTCTTTACTAAGCAAATGCACCAGGAACGCGGATTCAAGTTTCCCATGACGGTGGTTCCACACTTCACGCCACAAGACGATCAGGATGCGAAGCAGGGCGGGTCGTCGCCTCATCCCCGGCCCTATTTCCTTTATGTTGGACGACTGGAAAAGATCAAAGGCGTAGAAACGTTGTTCCCTGTTTTCAATCGTTATGAGCACGCTGATTTACTGATTGCAGGAACGGGCACGATGGAATCGGAGTTACGGCAGCAGGCGAAAGGCATGGCCAATGTGCACTTTCTTGGTCAGTTGCCACCAGAACGGCTTCGGGACTTATACCGCCATGCGATCGCGGTGCTGGTACCTTCTGCCGGCTATGAAGTCTTGGGGCTTATCATCCTGGAAGCGTATCTGCATCGAACGCCGGTAATCGCGCATGATCTGGGAGCTCTTAAGGAGGTTGTAGAACAAAGTCAGGGTGGATTTCTGTACTGCACCACGGACGAGTTGCTGGCCGCGATGGAGCGGCTGCGCACAGAACCGGCGCTCCGGGAAAGAATGGGAGAGCGTGGCTATCAGGCCTGCGGAGAGAGATGGACCGAGAGTGCGCACCTGGAAGCTTATTTCCAGGTCCTCGAGGAGACGGCAAACCGGAAGTTGGGCTTCGTTCCCTGGCATCAACCTGCGCGGCAGTCTCTGGAATTCCCGACTGTATCGGCCGCCTGCCAAGGATGAAGCTGCGCAAGAGTTTATACTGTTGACAATGCATCCTAAGGTCACATCTGAGGGAGACGGCTTGCGGGAGTTGACAAGCACTCCCGTCCCGAGTCCGCTGCTGCGAGCCTTTGCTCCTTTGCATCGAGGGGCACTCGGTGTAGCTTTCGGGGTGGTTGTGGGAGGACTACTCGCAATCACCACTCTGCTTTTGAAAATCCGCGGCAATCCCACTCCCAACTTTGACTTACTGGGGCAATTTTTCTGGGGCTTTTCTGTTTCCTGGCCGGGAGTTTTCATCGGGCTGCTTTGGGGATTTGGCTTAGGTTTCGTGCTGGGGTACGGATTCGCTCTGGTTCGAAATGCCGCAGTATGGCTTTGGCTGACGGTAATCCGGTCGCGTGCGGAAATGGACCAGTACTCTGATTTTCTGGATCATCTATAAGGAGAACTCATGGAACCAGAGGAGGAACAACTTGAACACGCGGTCATCCTGCTGAATGAGAAACTCCTTGGCATAGTTCTGGGCTTCTTGATGGGAGCAGGTTTGTTCTTGATGACCAACTTCCTGATCTTGAAAGGCGGGCCGCATGTCGGGGCGCATTTGGGCATGTTGGGGAATTTCTTTCCTGGTTATCGAGTCACGTTTCTGGGGAGCCTCGTCGGATTCTGTTATGCGTTTGTACTGGGCTGGTTGATTGGAGTGGTCCTCGGTGCCGTTTATAACAAGATCGCGAGAGCCTGAGACGACCCATAGCTTCTTGTTTTGCTATTGGCGAACTGTTCGTTTACGGTTGAGTCCGTATAACTAAGCCATGGGCGCCGCACAGTTCCCGGTCATTCTCACCTATCATTCGATTTCCGATGGAGACTCTCCTCTACAAATCTCTCCGAGCCTGTTTACGGAGCAGATGGAATGGCTGCACGCCAATGTGCGAGTTGCTCCACTAGGCGAGGTGGTCAGCGCGCTGACGGGTCGCAAGCCCCTGCCGGAGCGGACCGTAGTACTCACCTTTGACGACGGCTTTTCTGATTTCTATTCGTCCGCAGCTCCCGTGCTACGGCGGCTCAAGTTTCCCGCCACCATCTTTGTCCCGACGGGTTACTGCGGAAGAACGAACCAATGGCCTACTCAGGCGAGCTGGGTCGAGCCGCAGAGCTTGCTCGATTGGCAGCAGGTGGCCGGTCTGGCGAAGGAAGGGTTCGATTTCGGGGCGCACAGCATAAATCACGCCATGCTCACTGACCTGCCGATCGAGGAGTCGGAACGCGAAATCGCCGGCAGCAAGGCCGAACTGGAAGAACGAACTGCCCGCCCGGTCGAGTTCTTCGCTTACCCATGCGGGCGCTGGAATCCGGCGGTTCGGGCTATCGTGCTGCGTCAATATCGCGGTGCGTGTTCTACCGCCGCAGGCCCTGTGGAACTCGATGCCGACCCATTTGCTCTACCGCGCGCTGATGCCCACTACCTTCGCAACCCAGCGTTGTTCCGGATGCTCTTTACGGCGCCTTTCTTAGGCTATTTGGCCACCAGGCGTTTGATCAGACGAGTGCGCCGTCAACCGGAGGGATATTACGCCAGGGTTTAGCTCCTTTATGTGGGACTTAATCACACGATGAGAAAACTGCTACGTGAACTAAGTCGGGCCACCGCATGATCAAGGGCCTGCTTAGGAACCTTCATAAGCCCATCTATGATTGGCGATTGAAGGAGCTGGTACGCCTGATCGGACCGCACCTGAATCCAGGAGATCGCGTTCTCGATGTAGGTTGCGGGTTCGGCCAGTTGGGACGTGCCCTGATGGATGCCCTGCCGGACGTCCGGGTAGAGGGTGTCGAGAGCGCTCCTCGCGGCGGCGAACTCATTCCTGTCACCGCTTCTGAGGGCGCCAGCATCCCCTGGAAGGATGCTACGTTCGACGCGGTGATTCTTGCGGATGTCCTTCACCACGATGAGAACCCTGACCGGCTTTTGCGAGAGTCAGCGCGCGTCTCGAAGCGACTGGTTATCATCAAGGACCATCTTCGAAAGGGATTTCTGGCACAACAGCGGATCAGCCTTCTGGATTGGGCCGCGAACGTCGGTTATGCGGTGCCTTGTCTCTACCGCTACAACAGCCTGACTGAGTGGCACAGATCCATCGGCCTTGTCGCGTCAAACCTCGTTGAGGAACGTACCTCGGTCGATATATACCCCCTTGTGTTTAACCAGCTTCTTGGCAAGGGTCTGCATTATTTTGCGGTCTTCGAAAAGGCCGGATGTGGAGTCTAACTCTGATCTCGCACATCTTGACATCAATGTCGCCGGCATTCTTACATTTTCCAGCCGATTGGTTGGCCTGGTTTGGCACGTTGGGCTATCTACTCCTGGTCTTTACGCCCGGAGCTTGGATTACGTTTGGTCTCGCGCTGAACGGCATTCCATTTTGGGCAAGGCTCTCTCTCGCGGTGGTGCTTTCCCCGCTGATCGTATGCGTCGAGTTTTACGCGCTCCGGCTTTTGGGCATTCCGTTCGGGGCGACTGCGATTCTCCTGATCGTGCTCAACATGCCGGCAATGTATCTCGTTTGGAAGCACCGCGGCCAGATCGCGGACCTGCATCGCAACGATTGGCTGGTCGGAGCAGCCGCGGTTGTGGTTCCCATTGCCTGCATGTTCTCATTGTTGAGTCACGTAGAGGCAAGAATCTACTCCGGGGCCGGTTGGCTACATGCAGATGCGGTCTATATGCTCGCCCGGGGCGATCTCATCCTGGAGTCCCCCACCCTTGCAGGATTCAGATTGTCCTACCCTCCCTGGGGTCCCCTCGTGTTCGAAGGGGTACATGCCTTTCTGGTGAATTCTCCACCAGTCTCCAGCTACATCTGGAGCAATCTGTTTTTCCTCATGACAGTTTATGGTTTTGCGGCGGGTCTCGCTAAAGAGATGGGCGGCGGCAGGCTCGCCCAAGTCATCTGCGGAATCATGCTTCTCATCGGTACGAATCCTGTCGGATACATTCTAACGAAGTGGACGCCGTTGCCTGCCCACCCCGGCTTTTGGGCTGATCCCCGGTACACACCGTGGGCCTCAAAGTTCTCGCTATTTAGTCCCATGGCCCTGGGACTTGGAATGACGATGGCGATGATCTACCTGCTGATCCGATGTGGAAAGCTCCACGGAGAAGTCCTGCTCATCGTCTGTCTCCTACTGTGCGGTATCGGGTTGTTATATCCTCTGCTTTTCCCGCCCGCCTGCGGCATCATCGGTGGCAAAGCGCTCGCCATTCTGGCAGAGAAGCAGAATCGTGGGTGGAGCATCCCTCATAAGGAATTACTTCCCTTGGCTGGGTTACTGCTGCTTGCCATTTTGCTGACTTACAGCGAAGTCAGGTTTCTTACCATCAACCGGTACCCCACCAGCAGAGAGATTGGCTTATCCACATTACCAAGCGCGCTACACAAGGTTGCTGCCTCTCTCGTCGCCACATCCTTATTGCTCGCCGGACTGGCGGTCGCCGTCCGGGATTTATGGAGACTCAGGCGCCGTGCAACCATCCTCCTACTTGGTGGAGCGCTAGCAAGCTACGTCTTGTATTCTGTTTTCGATATCCTCTATTATGGAAACGAATATAAATTTGTCTTTGCTATTGCGATGTGCCTGGCGGTATTTCCCGCCATTGCCATAGAGCGGATCTGGCGAGAGTGGCCGCGGCCGAAAGCGGTACCTGTCTTGGCTCTCGCCGGGTTGGTGGTAGTGGGGTCTTATGTCCACTGGAGCTATGTTACTTGGCCGGCCCCATGGCTAGCTCCGCATCAAATAAGCCGCCTGGCCCAAACCAGCCGCCTGAAGTACGATCCCCCACTTAATACTGGAGGCTTTTATCTTGAATTAAATAAGCGGGATGCCTGGTGGGGCATTTGCAACGCTGTACACCGCATGACCCCTTCGGACAGCGTTCTACTCGTGAGGAATGGCGCAATTTATTACCCGGGATTGACGGCCAGAGCCTTATATGTCTCACCCGAAAACCGGACCTATCCAGGCGTGAATATGATAGCGGACGCCCTCGACGCCGATGTCCGTGGATACGGCCAGCCAATCCTGAATCAGCGGCGCGCCACACTGACCCAGTTCTTCGATGCAACGGATCCGGCCGCAAGGGAGCAGGCGCTCCGGGCGATTCTGGCCCTCAGACGTCCGGTTGCCGTCATCGCAGAGCCCGCACATGCTAACCTGCTAGAATGGCTAAAGAAAGGCCAAAGCGCGACCGAGTTATACGAGAACAATGGCGTGAGTCTATGGCTTATCGATGAAACCGGTAAAACCCGAAAACAAACATAGGCTAGCTATGTTCTTATAGTCAAATGGGTTTCCGTTTTTGTCTACTCTTATTCCTTCTTTGTCGCAAGTCGCTAGTGCCGCCGATTTCAGTAAGGTGAGATTGTAATTCAGTCAACTATGGACTCTCGCCAGGAAAATGATCCCATGCCACCTATTGCGCCACCGGAACGTAATGTCGTGATCATCGGCGCCGGCCCCGCTGGCCTGACGGCAGCCTACGAGCTGTCAAAGCATAACGTCCCGGCCGTGGTTCTGGAAGCCGACAAGACCGTCGGCGGCATTTCGCGAACGGTGAACTACAAGGGATATCTCTTCGACATCGGCGGGCACCGGTTTTTCACAAAATGGGATGAAGTCAATCAGATCTGGCACGAGATTCTGCAGGACAAGTTCCTGGCGCGGCCACGGCTTTCCCGCATTTTTTACCGCAAGAAGTTTTTTTATTATCCGCTGCGGGCCAAGAATGCTCTTTTTGGTCTTGGACCGATCGAAACCGTGCGGATCGTTTTCAGCTATCTTCGGTCGAGGCTTGTCTATTACCACAATGAGCAGAATCTGGAGCAGTGGGTAAGCAACCGGTTCGGTAAGCGCCTGTATGAGATCTTCTTCAAGACCTACACGGAAAAAGTTTGGGGCGTTCCCTGTACCGAGATACGTGCCGAATGGGCGGCTCAACGCATTCAAGGTCTATCGCTGACCACGGCGATCCGCAACGCCCTGTTCAAACAGCAGAAAACTTCCGTCAAGACGCTAATCAACAGCTTCCATTACCCGGAGCGCGGACCGGGACAGATGTGGGAGATGATGACCGACCTCCTTCGGAAGCAAGGATATCCGGTACTACTGCAAAAGCCGGTCACCCGCATCGTACACGGTGAAAACCGCATGATCGGTCTGGAGACGCGTGGACCCGATGGCGTCGAGCGGTTCAATGGCACAGACTTCATCAGCTCGATGCCAATACGAGAGCTGGTCAATGCGTTGGACCCACCTGCCCCCGAAGAGGTCCGTCGGGCAGCCAACCGGTTACGGTATCGCGATTTCCTGATCGTCAGCTTGATCGTTAATCGCAAGGACGTGATGCCCGACAACTGGATCTACATTCACGAACCTGGCGTGCGCGTGGGACGAATCCAGAATTTCAAGAACTGGTCCCCGGCGATGGTGCCAGACTCGAGCAAGACCTGCCTCGGCATGGAATACTTTGTCTTCGAGAACGATGACTTGTGGTCCAGTTCTGATGAAAAACTGATCGAGCTGGCCAAGCGAGAAATCGCCGAGCTCGGACTGGCAAAAGCCGAAGAGATCGAGGACGGTGCCGTCGTGCGCATGCCTAAGGCCTATCCAATGTATGATACCGGATGGGTGCAGCAGGTGGCGATCATCCGCCGCTATCTTGAAACCGCCTTACCCAATCTGCAACTGGTGGGCCGTAACGGCATGCACAAATATAACAACCAAGACCACTCCATGATGACCGCCACCTGCGCTGCACGAAACATTCTGGGCGCCAACTACGATCTTTGGGCCATCAATACCGAAGCTGAGTATCACGAGGAAAAACAGGAGAAACCTGCTACTCTGGCTGAAGTTGAAACTCGTCGTCCAGCTTATGCGGAACCTTCGCGGGTCACCCACCGCGAGCGCACCGATGGCAACCCACCCGACGAACGATCTAAGGCGGCTAAAGCTTCGGTGTAGGGCGTCCTCCATACTATCAAAACCATTTTGCTTAGGCGTCAGGCAATGTCTTCCGTGCACGGAAACAGCTCGAATGTTCAACCCATGGCCCCGGCAGAAGCCACTCAACATGTCTCGCTGAACAATACACGGCAGGAAAGCCCGGCCGTCCGGGCTGTGGACGTCGAGTTCCCAGAGGACTACCCGCTGTGCGTGGATTTAGATGGGACCCTGATCCGCACAGACTCGCTGCTGGAAACATTCATCGCTGCCTTGCGGAAGAATCCAGCACGCTGTTTTCAAGCTTGCCTGCAGGTCCTGGAAGGCCGAAGCCAGTTGAAAGCCGCCTTGGCCGAGATCGCTCTTCCGTCCGTCGATCACCTACCCTACCGCGAAGAAGTTATGCAGCTCGTGCAGCGGGAAGCGGCATCGGGACGAAAACTCTTCCTTGCCACCGGAGCCGGACAGTCGGTGGCGGAGGCTGTAGCGCGGAAGGTAGGCTGCTTCGATCAGGTCTTGAGCAGCGACGTGGATGTAAACAACACGGGACATAAGAAAGCCCAGGAGCTTGAAAGCAGATTCGGACGGGGGCGGTTTTATTACGCAGGTAACTCGGCGGCGGACCTTCCAGTCTGGCGAGGCTCCGCCGGAGCGTTGGTGGTGGACGGGTCGAACCTGGCCCGTGAATTGACAAGTTCGGGTGTACCGGTGCTGGCACGTTTTCCCGGCGAGCGGCTTTCACCGTCCCTCGTAATCCGGGCCTTGCGCGTCCATCAGTGGTCCAAGAATCTCCTTGTGTTTGTTCCCATTCTCCTCGCCCACCGTTATCGTGACGTTGCGGCCCTGTACCATGCCGCCATCCTGTTCCTGGCCCTCAGTGCGTGCGCATCGTCGGCCTACTTGCTGAATGACATGATGGACCTGGAAGCGGACCGGTCCCACGCCAAGAAGCGGGCGCGACCCATTGCCTCGGGAGCCTTGGGACTGATCTACGCCATTGCTGGAGTGCCCTTGCTCTTGTTCATCGGGGGCGTGCTCAGCATGCTCCTTCCGGCGGCTGCGCGATGGTGGCTCTTGGCTTACTTTGCATTGACAGTGGCGTATTCGGTGGCTCTCAAGGAGGAGTTGCTGGTTGACGTTCTCTTGCTTGCCACCTTGTATACCCTGCGGGTGCTCGCCGGCGGTAGCGCGATTGGTATCGTCATCTCGCCCTGGACGCTGGCTTTTTCCATGTTCCTCTTTTTGAGCCTTGCGATGGTCAAACGCTATTCAGAGTTGAACGTGGTTACACACTTATCGGATGCCTTGCCGCGCCGAAACTATTACCGTTCCGATCTCCATATGCTGGGCTCGCTGGGAACTGCATCCGGCTATATCGCGGTATTGGTGCTGGCCCTCTACATCCACTCCCCAGAAGTTGTTATCCTGTACCGGCATCCCATGGTGCTATGGGCCCTGTGTCCGCTTATAGCGTACTGGATCAGCCGAATCTGGATCCTTGCAAACCGAGGCGCCATTCCAGACGATCCAATTGTCTTCGCGTTAACAGACCGCATCAGCTATAGAGTCGCAGGGTTGTCTGCCGCTCTCATTTTCCTGGCCTCATAAGCCAGGGACGCTAGCAACGAGATACTAAGACCAATGTTGACGCGGAGCAGACTTGAAAGTACAGAAGAGACCACTGGTATGAGTTCTATAGTCGCGACAGTTCCGAGCATTTCGGCGCCCGGCGTTATCAGGCGAAAGGTGTTGATAGCCACCGCCGTTGGGTTGGTAGCTGCGTGTTGGTTCGTTCTCTTGTCCGGGTGGCTGGGTGTGATGCCGGGCACGGTTACGGTAAAGCGGAACAATGTCCTCTTCAATTCCGATACCAGTTCCTGGATGCACCGAATGACGGACACCGATAGACCCCGCGAGGACTTCGTCCACCCGCTAGACTTTGCCCTCTGGCGTCCCGAATGCCGGGGACTTTATCACTTGCTTCACGTCTTTTTGCCTCCTGAATACGCCGCCATCCTGGCTTGCAGACTATTTGTCGGCTCTGTGGCTGGTTTAGGCGTGGGCTTTATGGCGCTCCTCGCCCTGAGCGTTGGAATAGGGACGACGCAGCTAATACCACTCTTCCTAATGTATCTGCTGTTTTCCTCCAGTAGCACCGTGGCGCTACCTGAGCACTTCGGCATTTCGAACGGGTTGCTCTCTCTCACTTTTATCGTCCCCCTGGCGGTGACGAACACCGCAATGCGAACAGCCTTCCTTGCGGTCATGGCTATTCTTTGCGGGGGGACGACTATTACCAACGCTATATTTCCGCTGTGGTCCTTCTATCGCTACATAATTAGGCCTCTTCGCCAGAGGTTTGCGATAGTTGCGGTTGCTGGTTCACTGGGGCTGGCCGCCTTCATCTTTGTTTACCTCAAAAGTAGTCATATACATTCTTTCGTCATCCAGTATCTGAATCGTTCTGTGCTCTACCATCCTTGGAGGGTGGTTACTTACACAATCTATGCGGTCATCTGTCCAGCAGTTGCTCCAACGCCTCGTGTTTACCGCGTTCCCGGTTGGGACATGGTGTTCTATGAGACAGGCGAAACGTTGCGATTGAGCTACTATTTCGGTATCCAAGCCATCGGCGCGATTGCATGGGCCATTCTTCTGCTGATGTCTGTCTATAAAGGGCTCCAGGATGACCGGACCCGCCAGGCGGTACAGCTACTCCTAGGGTGGGTTCTGTTCAATATCGTGTTTCATAATGTCTGGGGGATTGAGCTCTTTCTTTATGCGCCTCACTGGTCTTGGGCGCTGATGGGACTTGTCATTCTGGGAATTCGACATCTGCCGCGGTGGGTGACGGGCTTGCTGGTGGTCCCAATCATGGGGTGCCAGATCTATACTTTACTTGCGATAAAGAGCGCCCTGCAAACTATTGTTGAGTGACGCGGATACTGTCATGGAAGGGCGTTCCTGCCAAAGCGACAATTCAGGTCCAGATGCCCGGGCGGTGGAGCGTGCAGCCTTGACAGACCCTTACGGAGTCAAGCGCGTGCGGATAGAGCAGCAGGGGGAGGCGGCGGAAGCAAGTGCGGATGCGCCGGGGATCAGGCGTCCAACCTTCATGGGCCACATCGAGATAGCTCGGGTGGATGAGTGGGTCAAAAATGTCTTCGTGCTGCCGGGAGTGGTGGTGGCCCTGTCCGTGGATCGCGCCCGCTTGCTCGCATGGTCGTGGACTACCTTCGCGCTGGGCATGTTCGCGATTTGCCTCATTGCCTCCAGCAACTACGTTCTCAACGAGATCCTGGATGCCCCTTTCGACCGTATCCATCCCGTCAAGCGGAACAGGGCGGTACCATCGGGGCGCGTGAGTGTCCCCTGGGGCTACGCACAATGGATCGGGTTGATGGTCGTGGGGTTGCTCTTGGGCTGGTACGTTTCGAAGGCGTTCACGTTGACGCTCGCGGCCCTCTGGCTGATGGGCTGTGTTTACAACATTCCTCCCCTACGGAGCAAAGACGTCCCCTACGTCGATGTGCTTTCGGAAGCGGTCAACAACCCCCTGCGAATGCTGGCAGGCTGGTATCTCACTGGCATTACGCTCATCCCGCCTGC
>Ga0074045_10000371_pt1 | contig 44429 bp, 31 predicted proteins | sample BogForMeECP23OM2_FD_94442 | JGI IMG/M metagenome (GOLD analysis project Ga0074045, IMG submission 94442) | Bog forest soil microbial communities from Calvert Island, British Columbia, Canada - Bog Forest MetaG ECP23OM2 | ecosystem: Environmental > Terrestrial > Soil > Wetlands ...
CTGCTCTACTGCCGCGGGGTGGCTCCATCTTGTATATCCAAGGGCCGTCTTTGAGCGCGGTCGCGAAGGAACGAGAGTTGGGGTTGCGCGAAACCATTCCAGCGAACATTCAGGTGGCGGTGCTGCACGGCCAGTGGACCGACGAGAGCGGCCACCGCGCGGTGCAGTCCTGGCTAAGGCTGTCGACCTCCAAGAAGGCCGTCATTGATTTGGTCTTGTCGCAGAACGATGCCATGGCCATTGGCGCGCGAAAAGCATTTCAGGAATTGCCAAACGAGCTGGACCGCGAACGCTGGCTGACAATCCCATTTCTAGGTTGCGATGGAGTTCCGAAAACCGGACAGGCTTGGGTGCGCAGCGGACTACTCACGGCCACTATCGTTATTCCGCCAAACGCCGGGATGGCGCTGGAGATGTTTTTTGATGCTCTAGAAAAGAAGCGAGTTTTGCCGGAACGGGCATTTACCGTGGCCAGCTCCTATCCTTCCTTGGAAACCCTTGGGCGCACGAAAAAATAGCCGTGGCCGCCGCCGAACTACAGCCAACCAACACTACTGCGGCCGTATCGCCTTCAACCTTAATCAATCGCCCTTCCGTATTCGGGATCCAGGCAGATTCCTATACGCACTAGCGGCTGGTAGCCAGCCGCCGTTCCACATAATCGCTGATGTACGCATCAAAAGCTTCGTCGAGTTTTTTGGTGGTAGGTCCGCTCGAACCGTCAGCGATTGTATGCCCGGCAATCTCTTTCACCCCGATCACGTTCCGGTTGGTCGAGGTAATGAACACCTCATCCGCGCTGTACAAATCCTCTAGCCGCATGGTTTGTTCCACGACACTGGTCGCCGCTTCGCCGGCAATTTCCATCAGAACCCCTCGGGTGACCCCCTCCAGGCATCCCGAGCTCAGCGGTGGCGTGATGACTTTGCCTCCTTTGGCCGCAAAGATATTCGCCGCTGTGCACTCGCTCACTTCACCTCGTTCATTCAGCAACACCACCTCATCAAACCCGTCGCGTTGGGCTTCAGCCACGGCCCACACGCTGTCGAGCCAAGAAATGGTCTTCACTCCCGCCAGGGGAGAAGCGGCGTGCCTGCCGTGTTCGCGTACGGCCAGCCGTGCGATGTGCGGATACTTCGGCACGTCCGCCGTGGTAATCACCAGATCCACTTCCGGCATTTTCTCGTCGCTTCGCCAACTCCCTACGGCATTCCACACCAGATAAATTCGCGCGCAACCATCTTTAACTTGATTCGCCCGAATTGCCTCCTGCAGCATCACCCGCACTCTTGCGCCCGTATAGATCATCGGCAGCCGCGTCAGTGCGGCGTCTTTCTCCAGACGCCGCCAGTGCCGCTCATAGGCGAACGCTTCTCCGCGCACGATTCGCACTGTGGTAAAAAGTCCCCAGCCGCAGATCAGTCCCGCCTGTCCCGGCGACCAACGCGTCTTTTCTATCGGTCGCAATTCGTCGTTATGAAACACGTAGCGATGTATCACGGATCCACCTGCCCTGATTTGACAACGGGCCCACTCATTTTCATTGTACCGGAAACACTCGCAAACCCCTCGGCCTGGCACATTTCCATGCGACCGGTTGCGACCCGTGCCGCAATGCTTCCTGCGACGATTCTAGTCGCTGCCGCTTCCACGCAGGTGATCGCGCTGCCGCCGAATTCTAGCGGTTCGTCAGGGGAGATTTCACTTCGGTCAGGAACTGCACTGCCACGCCGCACTGCGCTTCGCCGAGTCTTTCCACCCGCACCACTTGTCCCAGATATTCCCGGTCCTGCGGATCGCGCGGCACGTGATGGGGGACGGTCACGTAAAGCCGCATTCCTTCGCGGTAGGACGTGAATTGGCTGACGAAATAAATCCCCTCGCGGCTCACATTTTTCGTCATATTCGTTTCTTCAAAAGTAGCGCCGTCGGAATCGGACGCGCGAATTTTGAGTGGTTGGCCGATTCGAATGCGGCGGCTTCGGCGCTTGTCCTGTAACCGGATGGCTTGCATGAATCCAGCTAATCACGGCTGCACGTATTCGGGTAACCCCTATGTGTCGAATCTGGTGTTAAACTAATTGTTTAGTACTTAATGAAGTAACATTTTCATCGCGGCTGAACACTGCTGTACAGCTGGAATTCGCGTATGTGCGCCTCTGCGGATGTTGCCAGCAGATTCAAGCGCACCTGTTGCGCCGTCACTGGGGGGAAATGGTCGATTTTCTTGTGGCCGATGGCTTGTCCCTCCGCCACTCGCCTCCATCCGCCTCCTTCCAGTACTTCGATCGCATATTTCTGCACGTGTTGGCCGTCATTCAACCATTCCATCGTGAGCGCGCAATCAAAGGTTACCGGTTCCCGAAAGTTCACCTCGATCACAGCACTGTGGGAACCCGCGGGCGCGGACCAGAATGTTTCCGGATCACCATCAAGCGCCTTACCGGCTATGCCCCCGCCACCCTGCTTCTCTTTCACCAAATTATGGCTGTAACGTTTCTGGATGGCGTCGCCGAACTCTTTCAATCGCTCCACATCCACGTCTGGCACTCGGCCGTTGCGATCGGGCGCAATCCCGAGCATCAATTGCGCGCCTCGACCCACAGTCTGGTCGTAATCCTCGACCAACTCCCCCAAACTCTTCAAGCTCGCTTCATCGTTGGGGTGCCAGAACCAGTGCAGTTTTCTTAGTGGGGTGTCCGCCTCCGCCGGTCTCCAGCGCAGATAGCCGGTGCGGTCCACCACATTCCAGCTCTCGTAGGGAACTCGGCCATCCTCGTTCCCGACCCATCGCAGGTCCGCGTATTTGTAGAGCGCCACGTCCGCGAACACCATCGTGTTCGGCTGCCACATGCGCAACTGCTGCACAATCCGGTCGAAGTCATACGTGTGGCCCGCGCTGCCCGCGCCATCCATCCAGAACTCCACCAGTTCGCCATAGCCGGAGCTGAGTTCGTCCAGTTGGCCAAGATAGTATTTGTCGTAGGCCGTAGGATCCGCGTAGCGCGGATCATGCCGGTCCCACGGTGACAAATAAACTCCGAATTTCAGTCCATTCTTCCTTGCCGCCTCCGCCACTTCTCGCACCAAGTCCCCGTTGCCGCCCTTCCATGGGCTGCTCTTCACACTGTAATTGGTTAATTCGCTGGGCCACAAACAGAAGCCGTCGTGATGCTTGGCCACCAGAATTACGTACTTCGCGCCCGCCGCTTTCACCGCCTCAATCCACTGCTCGCCATCCACCGCACTCGGATTGAAGACGTTGGGCGCCGCGGTGCCATCGCCCCACTCCCGGTCCAGAAATGTGTTGGTGCCGAAATGGAAGATAACGCCGATTTCCAAGTCCTGCCACGCCACTTGCTGGGGACTCGGCTTAATCTCCGAAAAATTCTGCCCTAGGGAACTCGTAGGAAGGACGAGAACGCAGAACAAAAAGCCTATAAGCGCCATGAATAGACCAACGCGGTGTCCGAGGAACATACAGTGGGAACCTATCTTTTTCGTGGCAATCTCCAAACTCGGCGTCATTTTAGGTAGGCGCGTGCAGCCCTGTCAATGCAAGTCGCTTTATTTCCTAAAACGTTTTAAATAACCCAGGCAATGGTGTTCGCGGTCACCACCTTATCACCCAACCTGCGGTATCCTTGTACCCGCAATTCAATCCACGCTCCATTCGAGGGCCGCCATGCCTCTACTCTCCAGAATGGTCTTGTTCGGCGCTTCTGCGATGTTCCTTGTTCCCGTCTCCCGCGCCGATGAAGCGAAAATCCTCACCAACCACGTTGGATACAACGCTGCCGGGCCGAAGCACGCGGTGATTCTGGGCAGCGCTCAGGATCAGTTCGCCGCATGTACGCTGAACGATGCTCGCGATCACCACAAGGTACTGGACATTCCCGCGCAGCACGCCGGCCCCGTCAAGAAATGGCGCGACTGGGATTTCTGGACTATCGACTTTGACTCTTTTTCCACCGAGGGCACCTACTACCTTGTCTGCACCTCGGGTAACCGTTCCATCCACTCTTACCCCTTCCTCGTCCAGCGTCTTCTTCTCGAGCGCAACACCCTCTCCGACGCGATCTATTTCTTCAAAGAGGAGCGCAGCAGCGGCAGAATGGACCAGGCCGATCGCCATCTCCCTTTCGATGGCAAGAAAACCGGCACCGTAGACGCCCACGGCGGATGGTGGGATGCCACAGGTGATTACGGCAAGCATCTCTCCCATCTCTCGTTTTCGACTTACTTCAACCCGCAGCAGATTCCCTTGGTGGTCTACAGTTTCTTCAAAAGCAATGAACTCCTGAATGCCCGCGCTGTCCCGGAAGTGATTCGCTACCAGGATCATATGCTCGATGAGGCCATGTTCGGCGCCGATTATCTTGTCCGCGTGAAAGTTCCTGGCGGTTCCTTCTATCGTTCCATCTCCAGCGGTGGCCCGAAACAGGTTCCCGAGCTACGCAAAGTCGCAGGCGAAATGAAAAAGTTTGGCATCTATCAGTCCAGCGACAAATCACCCCGAGGCATCGTGGAGCAGGCCAATAACGATCTCGAATACGAAGTCAGCTACCGTTCCGGCGGCGGTGTAGCCGTAGCCGCGCTCGCTATTGCCAGCACGTATCCGTTCTCTGGCGAGTTCAAGAGCTCCGACTATCTAAAAGCTGCCGAGGACGCCTTCGAGTTCCTGGAAAAGAATAATTTGAAGCTGGTCAACGACGGTAAGGAAAACATCGTCGACGATTATTGCGCGCTTGTCGCCGCCACCGAACTCTATCGCGCAACAAAAAAAGATGTGTACAAGGCCGCGGCGGATAAGCGTGCCGCCAGCCTGATGGCCCGCCTCATCACCAATGGTTCTTTTTCCAATTATTGGCGCGCCGACGACGCCACCCGCCCCTTCTTTCATGCCTCCGATGCGGGATTTCCGGTGGTGAGCCTGCTGTACTATTCCGAAATCGCCAGCCCCGAAGTTCAGCAGAAAGTGCGTGACGCCGTGCAGAAGTCGCTTGCCTTCCAGCTTGCCATCAATCAGGAAGTCAACAATCCCTTCGCCTATGCCCGCCAGCTTACTCAGGATAAAGATGGCAATCGCCACACGACTTTCTTTTTTCCGCACAATACCGAGGTCGCGCCTTGGTGGCAGGGCGAAAACGCTCGTCTGTCCTCACTCGCTGCCGCCGCAAGACTGGCAGCAAAACAGTTCCCCAACGATCCCGAATTCCAGAAGCAACTTCGCGCTTTTGCCACTAACCAACTCAACTGGATACTCGGGCTGAATCCATTCGATTCTTCGATGATGAACGGTATTGGCCACAATAATCCGCAATATCTGTTCTTTGATTCCTGGGAATTCACCAATGCTCCTGGCGGCATCTCCAATGGCATAACCGCAGGCTTCAAAGACGAGGAAGACATCGACTACAACCTGACATACAAGCAAACAGGCGCCGACAACGACTGGCGCTGGCAGGAGCAATGGCTGCCCCACGGCGCGTGGTACATCCTGGCCGTCTCCGCCCACGACGAATCGTCCAAAACCGCTCCCTAACCCAGACCTATCCCCTGTAAGCCCAATCTCCTGCGGCCCGGCCCGGGAGGACCACTCTCCTCTCGTGCGCCAAGCCCTTGCCGAATTCGCCCAAACATGCCACAAATGGATTGTCATGACTACAACACTCGATGTACCCACCTCCAAGTTTAAGGCCCTCACTCGGCTCGTTGGCAATACACCCCTCGTCTCTATTCACTTCCGGTACCGCGGCACCCACCGCGTCCTTTTTGCCAAGTCCGAGTACTTGAACCTGACAGGCAGTATCAAAGACCGCATGGCCGTGCGCATTCTCCAGAAGGCGTACGCCGACGGCACCATCTCACCTGGCTTTACCATCGCCGAAGCCACCAGCGGCAATACCGGCATCTCCTTCGCCGCTATCGGCCGCATGCTTGGCCATCCCGTCAAAATCTTTATGCCTGATTGGATGAGCCAGGAGCGTGTCCACCTGATCCGCAGCTACGGGGCTGAAGTTGTCTCGGTCAGCAAAGGGGACGGCGGCTTTCTCGGCAGTATTCGTATGTGCGAAGAGTTTGCCGCTTCCCGCAAGGATGTTTTCCTCCCGCGGCAATTCTCCAATCCCGCCAATTGCGAAGCGCATGAAGAAACCACGGGTCCGGAGATCTGGTCGCAGCTTCTGTCCGTCGGAAAACGGCCGCAAGCTTTCGTCGCCGGTGTCGGAACCGGGGGCACGGTCATGGGTGTGGGCAAGCACTTTCGCCAGCACGATCCTTCGATTCGCATTCATCCCGTCGAGCCCTCCGAATCGCCTACGTTAAGCACGGGCTGCAAGGTGGGCAATCACCGCATACAGGGCATATCCGATGAATTCATCCCGGAAATTGTCCACCTGAAGGACCTCAATGAAGTCATCGCCATTTCCGATGGCGATGCCATCCAAATGGCTCAGAAGCTTGCTACCAATCTCGGCTTGGCGGTCGGTATTTCTTCCGGGTGCAATTTCCTGGCGGCTGTGAAAGCGCAGGAAAAAATCGGACCCAGTGCCGTGGTGGCTACGGTGTTCTGCGACGACAACAAGAAATATCTGAGCACCGCGCTGATGAACGACGAACCAGCCAAGCCGGAGTGCTTGTCGCCCCACGTGGAACTTCTCGGCCTGGGCACCGTCGGCCGCGCCTGCGAGTTCTGCCACTAGCTTGTGACGCCTTTGGGCGCTGTCCGCTCGGGGCATCAGCCAAGGGAAGCCTTGCTGGGCAGAATCCGACGTTCGCCCAGCAGATACTTGTACAAATAATCGAGCGGTTTGGCCGGATGCAAGTTGTCGGCATGGATCATCCCATCTGTTTCTTCCCACGTCCATCCCGTCAGTCCGGTTTCCTTTACCCATCGTTCGACTTCCTCTACCGACATGGGATGCGCCACTAACCGCACATTCTGCGTAAACAGGCGCGCAACCCCTTCAAGCACACTTCCCGACAGCCTTTTGTAGCGATCCTCCATCACTCGGACGAGAACCGACAGCCGGACCGCAAAATGAATTCGAAATTTGGTGTAGCGGTTCAGAAAAGCACTCATCTCATACAATTCAGGCAACCGGAACAGCATCACGCCATAGCCCATTTTCTTCAGCGCTTCCACCAAGCCCACAATTTCCGCTATGGGCAACGTCCTTAGTTCGTCGCTTCTGGGCGCAAACGACAGGCAAAACAGCCCCAATCCACCCTTGCTCTCTTTCAATTCCTCCGGCGGAAGTTCCGCCAACGTAACCCGAATTAAGTCCGCGTGCAGGTGATCGAGGTTGCCGAATCTCCCAGGTGCCAGCACCAAAGCTCTCTTGTAAAGCAATTCGCTCGGGGGAATTAGATTGTCATCGGCGGGAAAGACCACCGCTTCCGCATAGCCTCCGGTTACCAGGAACGCGTGCACTTCGCGCCCATCCCAGTGTTCAAATGCCGGACCACTTAATTCCAGGCAATCAATTTCCATGCGCTGCAAACTCAAATCTTCAGCCACGCTCGCGAGAAAGTCGCTCGGGTTCGTTAAGGCGTGTTGCGCCGCATAAAGTAAGTTCACTCCCAGAATGCCCACCGCTTCTTGTTGCCTCACATTGCTCGAATCTCGCAGGTTCACGTGCAGGATCACGTCGCTGGGGAGTCCGCCGGGTTGCTGCAGAAAACGCAACCCCACCCATCCATGGCAATCATTCGTCCCGGAAAAGTTGCGCGCAGATACTGTGTCCACGAACGAGAAAAATTTGGTGGTCGCCCCGCGGGTGGCTTGCAGTTGACTCAAGAGCTGTGCCCACTCATTGTCCAGCATGGCCTGCAGCCGCGGTTTGGAGACGTAGCGCGTTCCGGCTCCGTACAAGTCGTCGCTTACTTCCTTGTCGTATGCCGAAATGGTCTTCGCTACCGTTCCCGACGCACCACCCACGCGAAGAAACCAGCGCGCCACTTCCTGCCCCGCTCCAATTTCGGCGAACGAGCCGAACACTCTGCCATCCAGATTGATCGACAATGCCTTTTGATGGGTTCCAAGTTTTTGGGTCGTGTCCATTGCCCTTCTCCAACAGGGCATAGACTTTACCATTTCCGGGCTCCGGTTCAGAGTCAAGCAGGATACAAGCGAGAGGGCGAAGAACTACCGCAACTCTGGCTCAGTTTGAGCCATGCAAATCAACGCATGTTTCTGATTCAGCGGCCAGCGGCCCGTTTCTGTGGCGTCGTTTCTTCTTCCTTGGGAACATACTCTCCGCCTGCACCACGTTCCCAAGTACGATTCAGCACGCCGTCTGGATTCTGCCGGCGATAGGTTTCCGCGATGTAGCAGTTCCAGCAGACCGGCAGGTGCGTCTCGAAAACGCCGGGCAGTTGCTCCGCCGGAATTTCATTCCACTGCTTGGCGATGCGCTCGGGCGAAAGCAATGCCGGATGGCGATCGTGCCAGTGAATCTCCCCAAAGGGTCTCTGGCAATACGCGCAGGACTTGCCCTTATACCACGCGGCCACGATGTTCCAGACCAGGCAGTGCTCCGGGTCGGCATTCACCTGGCTCAAGCACTCCTGCCCACAATTCCGCTTTTCCGGCCAACGCGAACATTGGTCCAGACGGATGGCCTGCTTTCCAATCAACGTCGTGCTCAAGGCTTTCCCCGCATTTACGTGCACCGCTGCCGCTTGGTGCGTCTCCGGGCACGTCACTAGCCTCTGCCCGCGATACCGTAGGTAGGTTCGAAATGCCACCGCGGCGCCAAACACGATGCTGCCAATCACCAGAACTAGAATGGCGGCAAGAATCAGGTTGCTGAGGATCATGCTGCCTCCTTCGTCCGGCGATTCCCCTGGGCCGGACTACCCCAAAAAGGAAATTGCAGGAGCATGTCCAAAGGCCGGAATTAAAACAGGACCCACTCATCTCAGAATCTAAACGGGTTAGCCAATCCTTGGGTGCTTTCCTCCCGTACCTCGGCCACATAGAGCGCTCTTCCGCGCACCTGTCTGCGTCAATTCACGGCATTTGAGCCATTCCGCCTCCCTATCTCGGCGGCCGCGAAAGCAAGTCGATTACCTTCCTGTTGAATCTGTCCAGGTCCAGCTCTGTCTGCACATGCACCAGCCGTTCCCCTAGCCCCGGTTGACTCCCCGGTACCCATACTAGCGTGTTGCCGTAACCGGCCGTGTGCGAAATGTCGATGTCCATGTACAACTGCTCCTCTTTGGTAATGATGTTTGGATCTAGCCAGGCGCCCGCGGCCAGTTCGTCCCACAGGTATTCTTCGTCTGCCCATTTGCCGATGTACTTCGCCGCCGGCGTTCCTGCCTTGGCAATCTGCTCGATCATGTCCTTTGTCATTCTCGTCTTCACCGAGATGTCCACAGTGGTCACTGTGATCTTGGCCCATGGCGCGCGCAGAACAATGTGCACTGCTTCCGGATCCCACCAGAAATTGAATTCGCGGCGGTTCGTTTGCGCCCAGCTCATGGGTAACACCGGTGCAATGCTGCCGCCCATCACTACCAGTTCTTGCGCCAATTCTGGAAACTTCGGGTCGATGCTGATCGCTTGGGCCAGATTCGTCAGCGGTCCGCCCGCATAAATTGTCACTTCATGCGGATACTTGTGCACCATGCGAATCAGAAAGTGCGCCGCGTCTTCGCTCTCCGGCTTCAGCGCAGGATTTCCTTCCGGCAATGGATTGGGAACATCGAATGGCTCGTGATACGCGCCGGAATTCCACGTTCCCGTCAGCGTCGATCCGGTGGAAGAACGGATTTTGTGCTCGTTCCAGGCGCCTTGATAATTCACGACTCCGTAGAGTTTCTCCCAGCGTTTGATCTCTTCCTTCGAGTTGATCAGCGGAAATACGGCGCCTGGATATACCTTGATGTTGGCGTGCCCCGTCAACTCCAGCATGCGCAATGTGTGCGCAACTTCTTCGTCGCGCCACTGGTCGCCGCTAACGACGGTGATGCCCAGCGTTTCAATCTCCGGGGATTGCAGCACCATCAGTATCGACTGCTGGTCGGTCGTCGCCGGCCCTCGCGCATCCTGATCCAGAATCACTTTGCGGGTCTGTGCCTGCGCACCGATACAGCTCAGTGTCAGCGCAATCACCGAACAGGTTAAGATTGATCTCACCACTTTAGGCCTCCGGGCGCGAAAGTAATAACGGTTGTCATCCTGAGGCGCGATTTTGGCGTCGAAGGATCTCAACCTTGGAGCCAGCACAAACCTATCTGACTTCGCGGCAATCTGCGAGACACCCTCACGTGAACATCGCCACAAGGATGCCAGGCAAATTGCAGCTTGGTTTGCTGCTCAATACGGAACTAATTCATCTGTCAACCCGTTGCGTTTCCGTCGCATTTACCGGCTTCACGATGGCTCCCGCACCAGCGCGCCCGTTCATCAATACCGTCACCGGCTCGGTGAATCGCAAATGCCGCACGCATCCCCGTTCTTCCTCCGCCGGCTGAGTCGCTAGCCATTCCCAATCCACCATTCCTTCACCAAGATCGGGATTCACCGTGAAGTACCCCACCTGAAACGCCGAAAGATTCTGGAAAAAATGGCTGCCCTGCGATGGTGTGACCCGAAAATCGCGGAAGCCTGCTTCCAGAATCACGGCCGCGCCGGAAATGTCGTCCCATTCCACGGGAATCCCAAGCCACGGATCATTCGAGCCCCAGCGCCCCACGCCCACCAAAAGATACGGCCGATTCTCCCCGGTAAGTTTTGCGTTGAAGTAGGACACATGTCCCGCAACTTCCTGGCTTTGCCCCCGTTCGAACCTCTGCGCATCTACAACCACCACATCCAGCAGGTTGCCCACGCGCCCATTTCCCAGCACTTTTGTGCTCTGCGCAATCAGTTTCGAGCGATCCACCGCCTCCGTGTGCAGTTCTTCCGCCTCATGCGAAAGTACCAGCGGCCGGATTTGTAGAAATCCCAATTGCGCGCTCTCACCGGCTTGACGTGCCAACCGCACCGCAAATTCAATTTCCACGGGCTGCCCAAACGCGCGTTCTCCGTCCTTCACTAATTCGTCCAGAAGCGCCGCCAGCGGAAACACGCCATATTTCAAAATCGGCGCAAAGGTTACCACTCTCATGCCCGGCCGGCTCAATCCGTCCGTGATTCTGTCGTTGTCCGCGGAGTAGGTCGAGCCCAGCGCATCCAGCGTCCCATCCGCTTCCGCTACGTCCAGACTGAACCGCACTTCACGCAGCCCGGGAGGCGAAGTCTCCTCCGGAACATGATTCAACGAAAGCGCCCAGAAATCCGTTTGCGATTGCGACAGAAAATCCTCCACCGACGAAAACTGCACTAAATTCGCCGGATAGCGCGGGCAAAACGCCAGACACTTTCCTCCGTCGACCACCGCGCGTCCCAGTCCCAACGCCACCGCCGCAATTCCATCCTCAAATGCCATTGGAGGAACAGGATAAAAATTCCGCGAGCGCGCCACTCCGGAAAAGTCCGGGTAAAAGCGCGAGCCAAAAAATGAGCCCACCACCTGCTGCAGGATTACCGCCATCTTCTCTTCTTCCAGGCGAAATGGCGTTGCTCGCACATACGCCTTCGCGTGCCTGCTGAATGTGGACGCATATACCAGCTTAATGGCCTCGCTCAGCTGGTTGAGCCGGTATCCCGCATCTTCGTGCTGATTCCCGAGCATGAACGTCTCGTACACTCCCGTGAACGGTTGGTATTGCGAATCCTCCAGCAAGCTCGACGAGCGCACGGCCAGCGGGAATCGCGCCTCTGCCAGGTACGCCCGCAAATCCTCCGTCAGCGCCGCGGGAAGTGTAGCTTCCAGAAATCGCTGCTGAATTTCACCGTCGTCCGTGGCATGGATCGCGAAGTCCAGCAAATTGTTCTCCGCAAGAAACCGGTCAAACGCGTCTGTCGCCACCACCACCGCCGGCGGCACTGCCACCTGCACATTCGGAAATCGCCGCGCGAACCGCCGCTTGTGCAGCAGGTGCCGCACGAACGCCAGCCCTCGGGCCTTTCCGCCCAGCGATCCGGAACCGATGCGCAGAAAATAGGAGCCGCCGCTTTGGAACGCGGCCGGCTTGAAATCGCCGATCAGTACATCGCTCTGTTCGCGCCGGTATTCCGCAATGGAGTCGATCAGGTTGTTCCGCAGATCCTCGATCGTCGGGAAATCCGAAACTTTGCGTGGCCGGAATTTTTGTGCCAGCGCAAACTCCGTCCGCGCCGTCAACCAGTGCGAAAAATGATTCCGTTCTCCGTGAAACGCGATACTTTCCGCGGGCACCGTGCGCAAACACTCTTCCAAAGAATTTAGATCCGTAGCGCGCGCCACTTCCACGCGATTCGGCGTACGAAACACAAAATCGCCAAACGCAAATTGCTGCGTCAGCACCTTTCGCAGGTCCCTCAAAAACGTTGGCGAGCCTTTCCGCAGGAATGAATAGCCTTCCTCATATGCCCGAGCGCGAAATGCCGTCCGGCTGGTCTGCAGCACCACCGGCACATCCGCGGCCAGTGCGCGTACGCTTCTCGCCAAATCAAATCCCGCCTCGACGCTCAGCGCCCCTCCATGGGGAAATTCCACGTCGCTCACCACGCCGAGCAGGTGCTCCTGGTATTTCACAGCCAGCGCAAAAGCATCTTCGTAGTTCGAGGTCAGCAGAATCTTCGGCCGCGCCCGCATGCGCATCAGCTTGTGTGCCAGGTTGACCCCTTCCTGGATCACCCGCCGTGTCTGTGAAATCAACTCGGTGTACATCAAGGGCAGGAACGACGAGTAGTAACGGATATTATCCTCAACCACCAACACCACCGGCACGCCCATCATCGACGCATCGTGCTCCACGTTGCGCTTGTCTTCGATGTACTTCACGATGGCGATCAGCACCCGCGGCGTTCCTTGCCACAGGAAAATCCGCTCAATCTCCGTCACCGGATTCCGCGCAATAAACTTCTTGATCTCGCGATAGTCATACGCCAGCACCACCACTGGTACCTGCAGCCCTGCCGCCTTGATTTCTCGCGCTAGTTGCGCCGCGTTCATGTCCCCGACCGCCAGATTCGTCAGAATCAAGTTGAACTGCGGCTCAGCCTTCGCCCGTTCCAGCGCTTCGCGGCAACTCGACACATGCGTAATTCGAGGAATCTGCTGCAAGTGCAAGTCTTGCGACTCGCTAACCAATAGTTCATTCAGCCGGCCGTCTTCCCGCAGAATGAACGAATCGTACAGGCTCGACACCAGCAGAATGTTTTGCACCCGGTAGGGCATCAGGTTGTCGAAGCCTTCGAACTGCATCTCCACGTCCGGAAACGGGATCGCAAGGGACTGCTGCTTCATGCTGGAACTCCCCTGAATACGAAAACGGCGGGGTGGCTCCAAAACCACCCCGCCGGAAGTGTAGTCCTTACTTGATGATTTAGACGAGCCCTTGATCCAGCATCGAATCCGCCACCTTCACGAACCCGGCGATGTTCGCGCCATACACCAGGTTCCCGGGGTGACCGTACTTCTCCGCCGTTTCGAACGCGGCCTTGTGGATCGCGATCATGATCTTGTGCAGACGATCGTCCACTTCTTCCCGCGTCCAGGCCATGCGCATGCTGTTCTGGCTCATTTCCAATCCACTCGTGGCCACGCCGCCGGCATTCGCTGCCTTCGCGGGACCGTAGAGGATCTTCGCTTCCAGGAACAGCTTGGTCGCGTCCAGCGTGCTCGGCATGTTGGCGCCTTCCGCGACCAGTTTGCAGCCATTCATCACCAGCGTTGCGGCGTCCTTCGCGTTGATTTCATTCTGCGTCGCACTCGGGAACGCGCAATCGGCCTTGATGGCCCAAAGCGGGTTGTAATCCAGCCGTGGATCCACCGGAATGTACTTCGCGGTCTTGAACTTGTCTGCATATTCCTTAATCCGGCCGCGCCGCACATTCTTCAGCTCCAGGACCCATGCCAGTTTCTCGCGGTTGACTCCTTCTGGATCGTGAATCACGCCATTGGAATCGGAGATCGCGATCACCTTCGCGCCCAGGTCCAGCAGCTTTTCAATCGTGTATTGCGACACGTTGCCGCTGCCGCTGACCAAGCACAGCTTGCCTTCGAACGTCTGTTTCCTGGTCTTCAGCATTTCCTCCGCAAAATACACGCAGCCATAGCCCGTCGCCTCCGGCCGGATCAGCGAGCCGCCCCAGTTCAGGCCCTTGCCGGTCAACACGCCGGTGAAGCAATTCGCCAGCCGCTTGTACTGTCCGAACAGGAACCCGATTTCGCGTCCGCCTACGCCAATGTCACCTGCCGGTACGTCCGTGTCGGCGCCAATGTGGCGATACAGTTCGCTCATGAAGCTCTGGCAGAACCGCATCACTTCGTTATCACTCTTCCCCTTGGGATCGAAATCGGAGCCTCCCTTGCCGCCGCCCATCGGCAGCGTGGTAAGCGAATTCTTCAGCACCTGTTCGAACGCCAGGAACTTCAAAATGCCCAGGTTCACCGAGGGATGGAAACGGAGACCGCCCTTGTAGGGACCAATGGCGCTATTCATCTCAATCCGGAATCCACGATTTACCTGCACTTGCCCGGCATCGTCGATCCACGGCACACGGAACATCAGCACGCGCTCTGGTTCGATTAACCTTTCCAGTAGCCGGGCTTTCTGGTATTCGGGGTGCTTACTGATAGCGGGACCGAGGGTTTCGAGGACTTCCTGCACTGCCTGAAGAAATTCTGGTTCTGCGGGGTTCTTTGCTCGAGCGATTGTCAGAACGTCCTTGATATACTCCCCGGTCTCTTTTAGGGCCGCAGGAGTATGCGTAAGTGTACCCATGATTTAAATCCTCCTAATCGGAATTGTGACTTGGAATGGCATGATTTTCTGCTCGCCATGTAGCCGACGGGTGGGGCTGAGCGGCAATGCGCAATGCAAACTGATTAAATACTAATCGCTGCACCTATTGCCGTGATACAAATCACGCCAAAGCGTGCTTATAACCACGCCCTGACCTACCACTTTGGCCTGCTCTTGCTAACTGGTTGAATCCTTGCCTGCCCATGATTCTTTCATCTACGGCTTTGGCTGTTGAAATTCTCCCAAAATCCGTAAAGTCGCAATCTCGTGCGGCCGCAAGGTGATTTGGATCGACGACCCCGCTGCCGGAATCTCCCTGATGTCGTCCTCCATCGCGGTACACAGCCACGCTTTCTGCAACTTCAGCAAAGGAAATCGCAAAGTGGCCCTACTCTCGGTGCCTGCAATTTCCAGCAGCCGCAACACTGTTCCATTTCCATCTTCCGCGGCCTTCCAGTTTTCCGCCAAGACGCCCGCCCCATCCACCTGCAGGAAGCTCACCGGCGCCGGTTCCAGCGGCCGTTCGGGGTTGCCGACCTTGTCCTGGTCGATTACTTCATCGGTTTCCAATGGTGTCATCGCCGCGCGTCCAAGCCGCGACAGGTCTGCGGGTGCGAGCGAAGCCCCACTCGTCATCACGTAGCGAAACGTGGTTTCGCCTCCTTGTTCAGCGCGAAAATTGGTGTGCCAATAATTGTTGAAAACGTAAGAAAAAATCGTCGAACTCTTTGGCGCAAATTCTTCCGGCCACACGCCCCGATTAATATCTCCTAGCGTGATCAACGGCGCATCCACCGGCACAATGGCCACGTCGCAATCTCCCCCCGAAGCTTTCACCCAATGACTGACGCTGAACCACTCTAGTCCAGCACCTTTCATCATGTCCTTGCTGGGGTCCACCCAACCATTCTGGATTTCGTATTGAAAGGAGGGCTTGGGAGCCGCCACGGGAAGCGCGAAATACACAGCTTCCTTATCGCGCACCGGTTCCTTCGTAATGTGATTCACAAATTCAATCTTCTTTTCCCCGTCGTACAAAACAATCTCCGTTCGCACCAGCGGCGTGTGCACTCCTTTCGCTTCCACCGTCAGGACCTGGCCGAATGGCGTTTTTCTTAGGCCCACGATTCGCCCGTCAGCCGACGGCGTGATCTTCAGCTCCGCCAACGGCAGCGATTTACGCATATACACGATTTGCGTCGGAGATTTCCCACCGCCTTCCACGTACACATATTGATTGAAGCGATACGGGCTGGCCGCATCGACTAACTCGCGGTCCGTTTGTTTGTCGAAAATGCTCTTCACCGCGCCTGTCGCTGCGTCCACCTGCACGCGGTAATAGGCGTTCTCCATCGTGTCGCTTACCGGAGCAATTGGTTCTTGTTTCGCAGGAACCGTCCCTCCATCGGCCTCATGCTGCACCACAATCGAATAACACTTGAAGCCCATCGCCGGAACGTCCTTCGCCAGGAATCGTACGTGCCGGTATCCGGGCCCCTCCCTCAAGACTTCAAACGGCACCGGCGTTTTTCCGCCATACTCCGCGAGAATCGTGTTCGTGTTCAAATCCATCTCCACCAATTCGCTCCGTTGCCAACTCAGAGCGTTGAACACCATCAACGACGACGACGGCATGTGGATCCGGTCCGCGATTTGGCTCAGCGAGGACTTCGCCAGCGCATTCACGGCTTGCTGACCCTCGATCGCGTATTCATCCTTCGTCGCCAGTTGCCCTGTGGCTTCCTGGCTGTCTGGGCGATACACCGAATCCCACGAGGTCCACGTGTGCTCCGAAAAGAGCAGCAGATTCTTCCAGATGCGATCCAGTTGCTGCCGCGGTACCCCCAACGACGGATTCAAGTACCGCGACACGGTCGAGAGTTCCTCGGCGGCCAACGCCCGCGATTGGCTGTTCCGGTCCATCGCCGTGTTCGCTGCGTCTGTTGCTTCGCCATCTTCCCAATACGGGCCGCCGTCGCCGGTAACCGTCGCGAGTTGCGATCCGTATTTCCCTTCGATGTAGCGGAAGTAATCGGGAAACGTGCTCAGAATAAATTTGGGATAAGTGAATGTGGCATTCCATTTGTGCAGGAATTCCGGTTCGCTTAGCCGCGCATCCGTATTCTCCAGTTGGCTGCCAAACATCAGCACCGCGTCCGGCTTGTAATCGGCAGCCGAAAATTGCTGCAGAAACGCAGGCAACCCTTGCCGGCAGGCGTCCACTTGAGGCGGCAATTCACACACGAACCAAAGCTGCGAATACTGCCGTGTATTGGCCATCAACACTTTTGCCCCATCCGGTCCTTCACGCCAGAACGGCGATTTCTCGTTCCATCTGCCGATCAATACACTTGGCCCGCGGTCCACGTTCGTCGCTTCCGCGAAATATTTAATTCCAGCCGCATTCAGCACCGATGGATACGACCAGGTGATGCTCGGAACGTCCGTTATATTCGCGTAATCGAAGGGCACGCCTTCCGTTCGGTGCAATTCGTGCGAATAAGTAAGTGAACGAATCAGCTCCTCCAGGCTCGGGAAACCGGTCATGAGATTCGCATACTGCGCCGGCACGCCAATCTTGCCCTCGTGCACGTATTGCAAGAACTGCTTCCGCGTTGCCTCATTGCGCGTCGCAAAATAATTCTGCACCACCCACGAGCCATCCAGGCTGAATCGCATCTCCGGATTCTTCGGCAGAAATGCCAGCAACTTGTCGATGTTGCGGCTCTGCAATTCCGCCACCTTTGCCTGATAGTCGGTATACCCGATGTCCAGATGCGCGTGCGGCACAAAGTAAATCGTCCATTTGCGCTCCGGGCTGATCATCGAGCTGGAACGGTAGGTCTTGCCGTTCGCATGAATTGCCACGTTTGCCGCAACTTGCCCGAAGAATTCCGGCACTTCAAATTCCACGCGCTCCTCGCCAAACGCGTTTCCGCCTTTCAGGGCGGCATGTAAGTGTTGCTCGCCGACACTTAGTTCCACCTGCGCCACATTCAATTTCTCCGCTGCCCTGACGGTCACGTCCACCACTTCGTACGTCTGACCATCCTTTTGCCTGTAGAACACCGTCGGCTTCACACTCGCCGTGGTTTCGAGTTTTCCACTGCCGCCTTTTGTCAGCCGCAGCGCGTCATAGATCAACGAGGCCCGCGTTTCCGGATTCTCCGCGTCCTCTACCGCCGTCAGAACCAGCTTGTTCTCCCCGGCTTTCAAAAACTCTCCGGGAAAATCGATCTCCAACGTATCGCCGCCATAAATTGGTGAATCAATGCGCTCGTCTCCAGCGTAGTAACTGATTTTACGATTGAAAAAATACTGGCCCGTGTGCCCGTTAATCTCCACCAGCAAATCCGGCACGCTCGGATTCACCAGCAGCGCCGCGATGGTCAGCCGGTAATTTCCCGTTGCTGGTTTCTGCATGTTGAAGAGGATGGTGTACGGCGTGGGATGTTTCCCGCCGCTGCCGTTCACCGAAGTAGTCTGCCAAGCCGGCCAATCCGCTGTCTTGCTTTGTCCAACGGTGAACACCGGCTTGAGAGTGTCGTTTTCCAGATCAAAGTTATGCCCAAACTCCCGCGAAGTCTGATCGAACTCCCCGATCTGCCACACTACGTTTTTGTCATTGTGTATTTGTTGCGCTGAAAGCCCAACGGCCGCAGCAAAAAGTAAAAATCCCAACACACCTGCGCGGCAAGTCCACTCTCGAGTTCTCATTGTTCCCATCCTGTTCAACTGCGAACATTCTTGCCTAACCGGACCTGCACTACAAGATGGCGCGCTGCTTCACTACGGCGCATTCCGATTTGCATCGCACTGTTGCGGAATGCCTTCCGCTGTCTTTCGGAGCACCAAACAGCCCGCGAGCATGTCATGGCCTGCTTGCTTCCTCGCAGTCAATCCAGCGCAGATGCAATCCATCGCGAAGTACAGAACTCCGAAATACGGTGCATGGGCGAGGAAGCGTCCTCCGAAGAACCGTGCGCTTGCACGCCCGAACGTCAGTCGGTTTCCCTCTGCGTCGGTCACATAAAGTCCCAGGACTCTCTTCCCAATCGTTCCTTGCCACGAGGAACTTTCCAGCAGGGCAAAATAAAGCCATCCGCTAACAACAAAAAAACAGAGAACCAGCAGCACAGCGGGCTTGCCAAACGTAGAGATAACGGCGCTTGGCGGCTCGTCCGGACGGAGTTTCAGGAACGCCAGCGCGATTCCCTTAGCTACCGCGAGGAAAGAAACAAACACGGACAGCGGGATCGCCAGGACAATAAGATCCAGAATTGCTGCAGGCACTCGAAGCCAAAAACCGGCGTAGCGCGAATCGGCGCGAGTCGTCACGGATGGGATTCTTTCAGCCCGGCTTTACTGAATGGCCAGCGGTGGACCGCTGACATGCTTCTCCTTGAGGTGGAAACTGACGTCGACATGGTCAGCAATCTTGATGAACGGAATTCCTTTGTTCATCCCATAGTCCTTGCGGTTGAAAACCATTGTTCCTTTAATCTCGCCCGAACCCGTCCCCCTGCCAGAAACAAGCAACGTGAGCTTCTCCGGATTCGAAACTCCGCGGATCGTGAAGTCACCATCGACCTCGTACGTGTTGTGACCGGTCTTCACGATTTTCGTGGACTTGAACGAAATCACCGGATTCGGCTCGACATCAAAAAAATCCTTGCCCTTCAGCTTTCCATTCTTCAAACCGCTGCCGGTATCCACGCTATCCGCCTGAATTGTGATCTCTAGCACGCCGGTTGTTTCGTCCGGGGACGTGAACTTCAGCGAGGCGTCCCACTTGTCGAATTTGCCGGCGATCGTCGTGGACGCCTTCACATGAAATTTAATCCAGCTCTCTGCCGGTTCAACCATGAAAACTGGAGCTTGTGCCCGGCTCAGAGACGGAAACGCAGTAGCGGCCAGGAGAAACAGGATAGCGATTCGCACGCCGCGTAGTCTGAGTCTTTCGTCCTTCGTTGTCAATTTCAGTTTTCAACGGCAGTCCCCTTGGTGGCCCCGGCTTCCAGCCGGCTCTTCCGCTCTCGTGGAATGGCCCTTGGGGACCGTTGCGATGGCCGCAGATCAAGTCCATCGTGGTAACATCGGCCCTAGTCAAGCCGTATCCCTAAGGACCAAACCACCATGAAGCAACCTCCTACCTCCGGCCGTCGCAACTTTCTCAAGGCCACCGGTGCCGTCGCCGCAGCCCTTTTCACCAACAGCGGCGCCGCGCTGGCGTCTCCGTCCATCGCTGCATTTCCACCCCTGCCTGCGAATCCCAATACGCAGGCCGCCATGCCCACCCGCAATCTCGGCAAAACGGGATATAAAGTCGGCATTTTCAGCCTGGGTGGGCAGGCTGCGATCGAAAAGCCAAACAATTTCGACGTCGCCGTCCCCATCATCGAACACGCCCTCGATCTCGGCGTGAACTACATCGATACCTCCTCGATCTACGGCGGTCCCGAACGTTGGAGCGAGCAGTACGTCGGCCGGGTGATGAAGACCCGCCGACGCGAAGCTTTTCTTGCCACCAAGACGAAAGAACGCACGCGTGACGGCTCTCTGCGCATGATCGAAAAATCGCTCACGCTGCTGAACACCGATCACGTGGACTTGTGGCAGTTGCACGACATTGGCTTGCCCGAAGATGTGAACGCGATCTTTGCCAAGGGCGGCGCCATGCAAGCGCTCCTCGAAATGCAGCAGCAGAAAGTCGTCCGTTTCTTGGGTGTCACCGGCCATTACCGTCCCGAAGCCTTGATCGACGCGGTAAATCGCCATCCGTTCGACGCGATCCTAATGGCGTTGAACGCCGCCGATGCGCACATTCACAGTTTCACCGACCAACTCCTGCCACTGGTCGTAGAAAAACAAATGGGCATCATCGGCATGAAAGTACCCGCCCGCGGCAGACTCCTTTCCTCCTGGACTCCGCCTCCTGTCGAACAACAGCAGCACATGTGGGAGGGCTCGGCGATCGCCACGCGCAACGGCGTAATGAACATGCGCGAGGCCATGAATTTCGTGCTTTCCCATCCGGTCAGCACTGTAATCGTAGGATGCGACAATATTGCGCAGCTTGAAGAAAATGTGCAGATCGCCCGCGATTTTACTCCGCTGTCCCAGTCGCAGATGGCCGCGCTCAACCAACTCGCCGCTCCGGTCGCTAAGCAATCCCTGTTCTTCCGATTCACCGACCGCAGCAGGGGCTAGTTCGTCTCGTCAACGCCGCGACCCATAAGGCCGGGAACTTCTTTATACCCAGGGTCATGTTCGGCCGTCACAATCCCTCGTGCCCGGCGCACTGGCTTCTTTCTTCCTCCAGGCAGACGCTCGGCCCAGCGGAGGTCTCCCCATGACGAATCCTAAAGTCGCCGATCTTGCTGGTCCTGGCATCGGCAATTACGAAGAACTTGAAAAAATTCTTCCCAACGATTACAGCAGTGTGCTCACCCGCAGAGAAACTCAGAGAGCCATCTTCGCGGTCAAACGCTTCATCGAGGACAATCTCTGCAAAGAGTTGAACCTCATCATGGTCACGGTGCCGCTGATCGTCGATATCGAGAGCGGCGTCAACGACATGCTCGACCGCGACGGCTCCCGCACGCCTATTCAGTTCCACATTTCCAACGATCGTGACAAGCATCCCGTTGATGCACAAATTGTTCAGGCCGCCACCAAGTGGAAGAGAACCGCCCTCCACAACTTCGGCATGCGTCTCGGCGAGGGCCTCTGCACGGACATGCGCGCCGTCCGCAAAGACTACTTCCTCGACCATGATCACAGCGTCTACGTCGATCAGTGGGACTGGGAGCGTGTCATTTCCTCCGAACAGCGCAATCTCGATTTCCTCAAAGAAATTGTCAACAAGATCTGGAAAGTCCTGACCGAAGCCGAACAATACGCCATCGAGCTGTTCCCCGAACTGCGCTCGAAGAAATATCCCAACCTCCCGGAAAAACTGACCTTCCTCCATGCCGAAGAACTTCTGCACATGTATCCGAGCTTGCCGCGTAAGCAGCGAGAGACCGCCATCCTGCAGCAGTGCCCGGCGCTTTTCATCACCGGCATCGGCCACCCGCTCGAAGATGGCTACCCTCACGAAATGCGCGCCGCCGACTACGACGATTGGGTCACCCCGACCAAGACCATCGACGGCAGGCAATGCCATGGCCTCAATGGCGACATTTTGGTCTGGAACCACGTCACAAAACGCCGCCATGAACTCAGTTCCATGGGTATCCGCGTCAATGCCGAAACGCTTCGTAAGCAACTGGAACTTTCCGCCCAACTTGACTTCCTGAAGTTTCCCTACCACCAGGCCATCATGAAGAATGATATTCCGCTCAGCATCGGCGGAGGCATTGGGCAATCCCGCACCCTCATGCTGATTCTGCGCAAGGCGCATCTCGGCGAAGTCACTGTCAGCGTCTGGCCTAAAATTCTGAAGGAGATTTGCGCGAAGAAGAATATCCACGTGCTGGAATAATAAGAGAGAATAACGAGCGAAACGGGCAGTCGGTCAAGTCATGGGGACGATGATGGCACTGGCTGCCCGTTCTTTTTTAATTTACTTCTCACGGAAAAAATAAACCTCATTCCGAGCAAAGCGAGGAATCCCTCTTCGATTTCAAGAGCAGGACGGATTTCTCACTTTGCAGACTCCGAATTCGGAATGACGAATCGCGGTTATTAAGTGCGCCTTAGTGGCCTAGGAACTTCTCTATCTTCGCCAGTTCCGTGTCTGCCAGGTCGAAATATTTCTGCGCGTTCTTCAGGTCTTGCGCCTTCAGCGCGTTGTTTCCTTTGTCCAGATAAACCTTCATGCGCTCTTCCGATGACGCGATGTCCGCCCGAAGATCGTAGCCCGCCGCCTGCTGCTGATGCCGCAGCGTTTCTACGCTTTGGGTGGCCGTCGCTGCACGCACGTTCAGCTTGTCCGCTTCGTCTTCCATCTTTGCAATCTCTTCCGGAGATGGTCCCGGCGGCGGTTGCGGCACCGGCGGAGCTTCCACTCGCGAAGGCGTGGGATTCCCACTCGCCAGATTCTTGCCGGATGGCTTGCCAGAGATCTTCACGGAACCGGTCGTCGCGTCAACGTGCAAACTACCTTGCGGACTATCCATCGCAACGTTTCCGTTCGCGTCTACTTTCAAGCTGCCTTGATCACTCTGCAGCGATACCACCGGCGCGGCTGGAGTTGCCGCAGGAGCCGCCGCAGGAACATTTGTGTTGGCAGTGGAGGAATCCGGTGGCGCGCCATTTCCGCTAGCGGGGAACATTGCCTTCTTCGGATCCGCATGTGTTCCCAGATGCCGCGGAATATACATCCCTGCGGCAATCAGTACCCCTATGCCTAACACCGCTCCAAGCGCTAGCCACACGCCTCGACTGGAACTCGGCCGCGCCACGGGTGGAGGCGGGACAGCAGCGACCGGCGAAGGAGGCGAAGTCAGCGGAACCGTCGGCAATGCCGGAGTCGCGGGTCGCGCCGGCGTTGGAGCAGGAGTTCGTGGCGCCGGTGTGGTCGCCACGCGCGGCGTATGTGGTGTGTCAACCAGAGTCGTTGCGCCCGATGGCTTCGGCGTAGGCGTGACGGAAGTAGTGTTCGACACTGGCAACTGGCTCACCTCGACGCTGCTCAGCGCTGCGCGAAACGCGTCCGCAGACTGGAACCGGTTAGCCGGATCTTTTGCAATTGCCATCATGATGATTTGGTTCAATCCAGTGGGTAAATCGCCGCGGAGTGTAATCGGTTCGGGCGGCGTCTCGTTCAAATGCGCAGTCATGAGCGAATACTGCGAATCGCTCTTGAACGGCAGCTTGCCCGTCAGCATTTCGTACAGCGAGACCCCGAAGGAATAAATGTCCGAGCGCGCATCGGCTGCCTCGCCGCGCACCTGCTCCGGCGGCATATAATTCAGGGATCCCAGCGTTGTTCCCGTCGAGGTGAGTGATCCGTCGGTTGCCGAGCGCGCGATGCCAAAGTCCATTAACTTCACCACGCCCTGTGGAGTGAGCATCATATTCGCGGGCTTGATGTCCCGGTGAATGATGTTCTGTTTGTGTGCGTAGCTTAGTGCGGAGAGTACCTGGTCGGCATAATTGACGGCGTCCGCGGTCGAAAGCGGAGCACGCGCCGCGCGATTGGAGAGGGTCTCTCCTTCCACGAATTCCATGATCATCGCCAACTGGTTTTCGTAGGTCAGTGCCGTGCGTAAAGCCGCGATATTCGGATGGTTCAGCGTCGCTAGAAGGCGTATCTCCCGCAAAAACCGGTCCGCCAGGCTCTGATTGCTGGTCAGGTCGGGAAGCAGAATTTTCATCGCTTCCACGCGGTCTGAGATAATGTTCCGGACTTTGTAAACTTTACCCATGCCGCCCATGCCGAGGATGGACAGAATTTCGTAGTCGCCGACGTGCTGGCCAACGTTAAATTCGGCTGTCATCGCGAGTCCTCCAGCGGTGTGTACCGCGTCTTGCGAGCATACAACAAATGTGCACCCCAAAATAGAACCAGCCCGCGGGGTACGCCGGCGGGCTGGCAGTCCTGGAAATTTGCCTGAGAAGCGTCAGTTTTTCACTACGTCGCCGACTTTTGCCGGTCCTGCGCCGCTGAAAGTTGCGGTCGCGGAATCGTCATCTACTTCGGTTACCGTGGCGTCGCCAACCTTATCCTCGACGGATTTGATCACCTTGCCGGTCGTCGGATCTTTCACCACGCGTACCTGCCGCGTGACCGTCAACTTGTCGCCCACCTTCACTCCCGCCTTCTTGCCGACGTTCAGGATCAGCGTGTTCCCCGTTGCATCCGCCACAACACCGGAGATAACCACCGTCCGCGCGGGAATCTTGTCCGCCTCGTCGTCGAGTTTGGCCCCGACATCGTCAACCGCCTTGTGCGTCGCTTCGCCAAGAATGGTGTTCGCAAAATTGCTGCTGCCCATATCCAGGCTGCCTCCTCCTCCGCCACTCCACCCGCCACCTGCTCCCAGAAGGGAAGTGCTGGACCTGGTCGATTCGCCCATTCCTTGGACGGAAGCCAGGATTTCGCCTGTGGAGACGTTAATCACGCGCGCGGTAACCGCCACCACCGCCTTCGCCTTGCTCGTTCCTACTCCACCGAGTCCGAAGCGCCCCAGTCCATAGCCGCCTCCGCCGACGTTGGTATGCTGGTCGTCGCGACCGAACTGCGTGATCGAGCCAATAATGATGGCATCCACGCCCAAAACCTTGCCGATTTTCGCTGCGGTGTTGGAGTCCGCGCGGTCGCTATTCGAGAAATTCTGCTCGGCCAGAATCTTGTCCAGGGCGGAACGTTCCACCAGCCGGTATTTTCCGTCCTTGAGCAGCTTATCCACCAGCATGTCGGAAATACCCTTACCAATGTCCTGGTTGGAACCAAAGATCTGTTGCACGTAAGTTTGCACGGTTCCGTAATCGAAATTCATGATCGTCACCAGCCTTTTGGGACCCGCCGCGGCCGCTGCGGGCGGGGTTGCCGGTGGGGTTGCGTCTTGGGCTGGCACCGGCACGTTTATGCATGCCGCAGCCAAAAAGAACAAGCCTATGCGTGTAATCCGGGAGAGCAACATACAGGACTCCTTGTTGCAGGCGGTGCTTGCGGATGGTTTCGAGGACCAAAGGCCCGCCTGCCAACTGCGGCTATCTTAATGAAACTCACGCGGTTGTGGCAACGAAGATTTCATGCATGCGCGTCCGGATAAACACCGCCTCTTGTCGTGCTTCCCCAAGTTCCGCGGTATTATCATTTGGGACGAGCCTTCCCATTGACGAAATGAGCCGCCACCTCCTTCGCGAACCCCGCTGGCCTGCCTTCGTAGCCATGTTGGCTGCCGGCGGTGTCTACTTGGCTCTGCCGGAACCTCTCTCCGTGGGCCCGAGCTGGCTGTTGTTGTCCGTTATTGTCTTCCTGATGATTCCGATCGTCATCTCCGATCGGCGCGGAGATCACCAGGTCACGCGCACTCTTACCTTCACCGCTAACGGGATCATCACCATCGCCATGATTGCTTCCCTCATCCATTTAGTTCAAGGCATCCCGAACCATCTGGAGGCGCCCAAGGCGTTGCTGCGCTCAGCCAGCGCGCTTTGGGTTACCAACATTCTCATTTTCGCGCTCTGGTACTGGAAGCTCGATGCCGGCGGTCCGCTACTCCGCGAGCGTCCGGGCGGCATGGCACACAGTGCATTTCTCTTCCCGCAACTTATGGGCCGCGATAACCAGGACTCCTCGTGGTCGCCGAATTTCGTGGACTATCTGTTTCTTGCTTTCAACACCAGTACTGCTTTCTCTCCCACGGATACTGCCGTCCTCTCCCGCTGGGCCAAATTCGCCACAATGCTCCAATCGATCATTTCCCTGACCATCATCGCCCTGCTCGCGGCCCGCGCCGTCAATATTCTCTGAACCATTCTCAGCACCGCAAAACGCCACTGTTGGGTGCCGCACCTTTCGCATTTGGTTTTTCAAAGGTGCGGGTTTAGAGTCAACTTCATGCACCACGTGGTCCGCTTCGGCAACCGCTGGCAACAAAACCCCGGCTTCTCTGCCACCTTCGCCAATAACCGCATCGTCGGCTACTCCCACGACGCCGCAGGCAACCTCTCTCCGACGCTGCTGGGTGCCGCACCCTTTGGGGTTCAAGGTTGAGGGTTTTCTCTTGGGTTTCTCCGTTCCTCAAGCGGATCGATGATAAGCAATCCCCGTTCTCGCTTCGCGTAGTGCGACCAATTACTCCACGGCCAATCTTTCGCAGGCATCACCAATTTGCCGCAATGGAGTGCGCATCAAAGTCAACCCCCGCACCCTTACAAACCAAAGGGTGCGGCACCCAACCCTCCGTTTATCACTCAGCGGTTACGTCCAACAATGGTATCCTGCCATTCATCGTGGCAAAGGAAAACCGCAATGAAGCCAAGGATCTGTCCGCCACCCGCCCCTGCAAGCCAATGACGCGCAACCTGATCAAAAGCCATGTGCCTGCCTATGCGTTCTTCACAGACCGTCGCCGGTTCCAGTGGTACTCACTGACGAATCTTGTGCCTTAGCATCTTTAGGTCTTCCTCGAGTTGTGAACGCACGACTTGCTCCTGCTCACCTTCGATTGCACGCCCCAATTCCGCAATGCCACGTGTGTCTCCAAAATCAGCGAGAGCCCGGCCAGCGGCCACTCGCACCGCGGGGTCCGGAGCATGCAAAGCCTCTACGAGCCCCATAAAGACCTTCCCCGAGTCTTCCTTGGAAAGATTGTGAAACCCCGGCAGGAGCGACACAGCCTCAATTCTGTCACCGTTAGTCCCACTTTCTAGCAAATCAAGAGTAGCTCTGAGGCAAACCGTACTCTCGTGGTTTAAGTTAATCATGTATCCCGCAGAAGATGTCCTGATCGCCGCCGGCAGGTCGTGATTTCTGCAATTGGCCTCCAGGGCATCGAATCCGGTTGATTCGCCGAGGACCGCAAGGGCAAATGCAATATTCATTCGTGTCCATGGCACCTTCTCTGACGCTAGGGCGTCCTTGATAGCTGGTATTGTTTCGACTGCTTTGTCCTCCGCAAGTTTGTTCGCCGCTAAATATCTTACCTGTGGGTCAGTGTTCCTCAGAGCGTCAACCAAGGCGGGCTGTGTCAATTGAATATTGTGGCGCTTCAAGAGCTCGCCGAATGTTGGCAGCGGCCCCTGCCCCTCATTGTTTTGTGAGATCGGCTGGCTCCCTACAAGGGCCACCGCGAGGATCAATGTTACGAAGGATTCGTAAAGAAACATGATTGCACCCCTCTTGGCGGGTGGCGCACCCTTGACGCGCTAAGGCCTCTGGGCGGCCTACCCTTTGCGCCTTTTGCCTGCCTACCGCAGGCAAGCAAAGGGTGGGCTCTTCCTCTTCACTTCTTTACCTTCCCCATTTCCCTACTATCTCATCTGACTGCCTCTAGCACGTCGTTACATCGTATCGATTTTCACCAATCCCTCTCCCCTCGCGTAATTCGACCAACTGCTCCACGGCCAATCCCTTGGATGTTCCACTAACTTTTCCGTGATCGGGTTCGCATGCATGTACTCCAATTTCTCCTTCATCTTCCTCCGCGTGTACACGTTGAAGTCGTAATAATGGAGGAAGAGCTCACCCTTTGCCAACAGCAACACCGCAAAGGGTAGGCCACCCGATCCTTGCCTCTTATCACTCCCCAGTGACGTTCTTCAGTGATATCCTCCCACCGTGTTTTCCAATTCCATCACAAAGCATGCGCCACCCGCCGCGGCGGCCGCCCTTTGAGGGAACTCAGATGCGATCAATGACGAGTGATGAAGCCCGAAAATGGTGCTCGCAGGGAGCGATAGGGTTGACGCTGACGCGTAACGATACCCTTCGCTATAGGTCCCCAGGCGAGCACAAGTTTTTCGTGACTGCTCCTGAGGAACATCGAGATATCGTTTTTCTTGCGCGCCACATCCTGTCCTTCCGGGGAGAGGCAGTCTTCGGGGGCGGACTGCTTTGGCTCCGGCGGTGGGACATCGGCAGCCCGCAGCTAGTAAGGGTCGGCTGGAGGATACTCGAAGACATTCGCCGGGCACACGGCGAATCGAGGTCTCTCGAAGTGGCTCCTGCACAGCTTTTTCGCGATGATGAGTTCGTTGAGTTGCATGCGTTTCTAGTCCAGACAATCGCCTTTGGTTGGGTGGCTGACTACATTCCCTCTAGCGGCGGTTTTTTTGCCCATTTCAAGGACAACCGACAGGTTCGCTTGTCCGCCGAGTCCTTAGAAACTTCTAAAGAGATGCGCTCTTCCTTTCACGAATGGAACCCCACACACGAAGATCCCATGGTCGCTAAGATGGCGTTGATGCGCAAAGCGCGGCTCGCGAAATGACGGCCGGGTGCCCCAGGTTCGCTGTTCAGAACCTGGGTCTTGGGTGGTCAAGTGTACCCTACCCACACTTTCCAGAGCCCGCCTATTCGAATAGAATACTCTTCAAGTATTAGTTGACATTTAACGGGTGGCGCAGGCGGGTGGCGCACCTTGACGCGCCAAGACAGCTTCGGGTGGCCTACCCTTTGCGCTTTTTGCCTGCCTACCGCAGGCAGGCAAAGGGTGGCTCCGCTCGTCGCTTTTTCTTCTGCGACTTTATTTCCCCATAATCGCCCTGCTCGCGGCCCATCACCGCAAAACGCCACTGCGTTGACACCAAAAATCGCAGGGCCTATAGTCGGGATGTCCCACCCGCAACGCAGTGACCAGCCAAACCTGGCGCGTGTCAGGTCAAAAGGTCGCGATTAGGGGCGAGGGAGGGGATGACGCTCGAGCCTGCCCATAAGAAGTGCCAATGCCGCCGGATGGGGTGGCTAGCTGTCTTGGTGACCCTGCTTTCCTGGACGGCGGGAGCGCGTGCACAGGACCCACCCGCGACGCCTCCGAGTGGCCAGTCGAGCGGTGCAACCGCCCCCACGAAGGATTCGACCGGCACTCCTGACAGCCAGCAGGCAAAGACAGCCACCGCGCCGAAAGCAGAACTTTCCACGAAAGACACAGAAACGACCTTCAAACTGCGCGTAAACCTGGTTCAGGTAAAGGTCGTGGTGCGCGATTCCAAAGGCGCGTTGGTGCGCGACCTGAAACGCGAGGATTTCCAGCTATACGATCAGGGAAAACTGCAGCCTATTACCACCTTTGGCGTGGAGACCCCGGAAACTCGCCGGAAACGGACGGAAGCAGCGGCCAAGACGCAGCAGGGGCTCAATGAACAAGTGCCAGCGGAGAAAGTGGCTCTACCTGAGCGTTTCGTGGCCCTGGTGTTCGACGATATTCACTTGAAGATGGAGGATGCCACCTTCGCCCGAAACAGCGCAAGGAAACTGGTGGAGAGCATGACGCCATCGGACCGCATTGGAATTTTCGGTACTTCCGAGCAGTTGTCACTGGAATACACCAGCGACAAAGCGGCCTTGGAGCAGGCCCTGCTCCAGGTAATGCCCCGGCCCAAGATGGGTAAGATCAACGACGTAACGAACTGCCCGGACGTGACCCACTATATGGCCGATCAGGCTCTGAACAAGACCGACCCCAACGTACTCTCGGTGGTCACACAAGAAACTTTGCAATGCATGTTCCAAGGTGATCAGCGCCAACTGTCCGCAGCCCAGATGATGGCGCAATCTGCCTTGCAGCAGGAACTAGTCGCCGGCGATACCGACAACGAGTTTACTTATCGCGCGTTGGAAGACGTCATTCGACGGCTGGGGAATATGCCGGGAGAACGAGTTCTGGTGCTGGCGTCTCCCGGATTCTTGCTCAGCACCCAGTTCCTGGATGAGAGCGGGATCATTGATCGCGCTAACCGCGCCAGTATCGTGATCAACACCGTGGACGCACGCGGACTATATACCCCGGACATTGGTGGGGATATTTCTAAGCCGCAAACGGATACGCCTCAAACTACGGGATTCAAGAACATGTACCGAACGCAAGAACAGACGGAAAACGCTTATGTCCTTGCCGATTTCGCCTATGGCACGGGCGGAACATTCTTTCACAATTCGAATGATCTGGAAGGCGGCCTGACTCGAGCCGGAGTAACGCCGGAGGTTTCTTACGTTCTGGGCTTCTCACCGGCGGGCCAGAAAATGGATGGCAAATACCATTCCTTGAAAGTTTCTCTCACGCCCATCCCCGGTGAGAAGCGCAAGTACACCATCCAGGCCCGGCAGGGCTACTATGCCCCCAGGAAGGTAGACGACCCGAAAGAACAAGCCAAGATGGAAATGCAAGAGGCGGTGTTCTCGCAAGATGAGATCCAGGACTTGCCGTTGGATCTGCAGACGCAGTATTTCAAGACCGGGGACGCCGGTGCACACCTGAGCGTGGTTTCCCGCATCGACCTGAAGGGAATTCACTTCCGCAAAGCAGACGGACGAAATTTCGATGACTTGACGGTGGCAACGGTGATTTTCGACGAAAACGGAAATTACGTGATCGGCGGAGAAAAAGTATTGGAAATGCGTCTATTGGATAAGACCTACGATCGCCTTAGCCACACGGGTTTGGTGATGAAATCCAGTTTTGAGCTAAAGCCAGGGAAATACATGGTACGGCAGGTGGTCCGGGATTCCGAAGGGGCACAAATGGCGGCGAAAAATGGTGCCGTGGTCATACCAGATTGAGGCAATGGGGGCAACAATGAGAGTAACGGCGACGAACGGGACAATTAACAAATTCGCGATGTGCCTTGCTCTAACGGGCTTCCTGGTCAGCGCTCCAGCATTGCTGGCTCAACAACAGCCGCAGGAGGCCGCAAAGCCGGCAGCCGCAACACCACAAGGTGTCCCTACGAACACCGTGATCAAAACGGAATCACGCTTGGTCCTCGTGGATGCCGTGGTCACAGACAAGAAGGGACACTATGTCACGGACCTGAAGCAGGATGATTTTAAGGTCTACGAGGATAACAAGGAACAAGCAATCTCCAGCTTCTCCTTCGAAGCGGACCCTGTGATACAAGCTGCAGGACAGAAGCGCTACATGATTCTGTTCTTTGACAATTCGTCAATGGAGATGGGCGATCAGATGCAAGCTCGCAACGCGGCGGCAAAGTTTATTGATAGTAATGCGGGGCCGGACCGTTTGATGGCGGTCGTGAATTTTGGCGGCAGCCTGGTCATCCGGCAGAACTTCACCTCCAACGCCAAGCTGTTACAGGCGGCAGTGACGGGAAGTAGTGTGCCGAATATTGATGCGACCGGACAGAGTTCCCAGCCCGTGATGGTGGCGATGGCGGGCGCGCCATCCCTCAGCAATGCCGAGGCCGATTTTGGCGCTCGCTCGATGTTGCTATCGATCCGCAGCCTGGCGAAAAATCTGCGCGGAGTGCCGGGTCGAAAAATGCTGGTTCTGTTTACGGCAGGATTTCCGCTAAGCACTGAAAACCTGACAGAACTCACCGCAACAATCGATGCCTGCAACAAAGCCAACGTGGCGATCTATCCGCTGGATGTTCGCGGTTTGGTAACAGGGATGCCTGGTGGAAGTGCCAGGCTTTCAACGCCTGGGAAGGGCGGCAATTCAACGGCAGTGGCGGCAAAGACGGTAAATCAGAACAGGCGCGCCAGACTGCTGCTCACTAGCTTCAGCACTGGTGCGATGCTGGAGCCCCAGAAGCCCGGGGGCGGCGGTGGAGGCGGCACGGGTGGCGGCGGTGGCGTTGGCGGCGGTCACGGTGGTGGTGGCACCGGCGGGGGCACAGGTGGGACAGGTGGGACCGGCGGCACTGGTGGCAAAGGCGGAACCGGAGGTACCGGCGGAACAGGTGGCACTGGCGGCGGCAAAGGTGGCACAGGGGGTACCGGCGGGACCGGCGGCACAGGTGGTGGCAAAGGTGGAGCTGCCGGCGGCACCGCTGGCAGTCCTTATGCGAACTATTACAACAACCCCATGAACCAGCCACAGATCTTGCTGCCCAAGATTCCGACGTCCGGAGCGGTCAACCAGCAAGTGATGCAGATGCTGGCGGAAGGCACCGGTGGCTTCGCCATCTACAACACCAACGACTTGTTGGGCGGATTGCAACGGATCACTGCGGAAATGAACCAGTTCTATGTACTGGGTTACGTTCCTCACGAGACGGAAGAGGGCAGCTGCCACGCTTTGAAAGTCAAGCTCAACAAGGGCGGCATGGAGGTGCGTTCCCGCAGCGGCTATTGCAACGTGCGTCCAACGAATCCACTGGAAGGCAAGCCACTCGAAAAGCAAATGGAAGCCCAGGCGAGCGGTGCCACGGCCGGAAACATCCACGCCAGCATGCAAGCGCCCTACTTTTATGCGGCGCCAAATGTCGCGCGGGTGAACTTGTCCATGGAGATTCCCGGTGATGCCGTGGTCTTCAATAAAGACAAGGGCAAATATCATGCGAACGTGAATATTCTGGGCATAGCGTACAAACCCGACGGCACCGTCGGCGCTCGATTCAGCGACACGCTGAATATGGAAATGGACAAGGATGAATGGAAGGAATTCACCAAGGCGCCCTACCGTTATCAGAACCAGTTCGACGCGGCACCGGGCACTTACAAATTGGCAGTGGTTTTAAGTTCGGGTGGCGAAGGTTTTGCCAAGATGGAAACACCGTTGCAGATCGATGCGTATGACGGGAATAAATTCACATTGGGAGGAGTCGTCCTTTCTTCCAACTTGCAACGCGTGGATGAAATCCCGACCGAAGTGGATGCGACGCTGTTGGAGGATCGCAAGCCTCTAATCATTAAAGGTATGCAGATTACACCGGCGGCGAGTTATCAATTCAAGAAGACCGACGCCGTCACTCTCTATTCGGAATTGTATGAGCCGCTGTTGAAAACGGACCCGACTACAAAGGTAGTGGCCGGCTATCGAATTTTCGACAAGAGCAACAAAGAGGTGATGTTTACCGGTGGAGTGCCACTGGAGAACTTCGTGGAAAAAGGCAACCCAGTCGTGCCATTTGCTCTGAAAGTGGATCTGAAGAGCCTGGAGCCGGGAACTTATCGACTGGTGTTGCTCGCCGTCGATGGCAAGAACAACCAGGCACCGCAGCGACCCGTGGAATTTAGCGTCAGCAATTAGGGCACCCTTGCCCCCTTTGCGCAACCGCCGGAGAGCCTTCCGACGGCGATATGCATAGGTAACACCTGCCCTTAGGGGCAGCAACTTTCCCCGCCCAGCAGGGTTAATCTCAGGGATATGTGCAGAAACCCAGCCGTTAATCGTGTCAGCCGAGCGCGGTATATGTCGACGCTAAACGCGGCTTGTATTTCACACACGCTCCAAGCGTTCCTGGCACTGCTCCTCACGATTTCGTGTCTCTTCACGTTAGTGCTCGATGTGCCCGCCTTGGCAGCCGCCACCACCAAGGACAAAAAGAAAAGTCCAGACCCGGTGTTGAAAGGTCTGCCCGTTACGGATCTCACTACTGACGAGGCCATCCTGCACGCCCTGAATCGCCTCGCGTACGGGCCGCGGCCGGGGGACGTCGAGCGTGTGCGGCAGATGGGTTTGGCGAAGTGGATTGACCTGCAACTCAATCCCAAGACGATCGACGATAGCGCCGTAGAAGCACGCTTGAACATCTATCCCACCTTGACCATGTCGACGGCGCAGTTGCTGGCCGACTACCCGAACGCCAAGCAGGCCGCCAAAAAGGCGGAGCAGGCAAAACAAGATCCTCAAGTGCAAGCCGCGCAAAAGCAGGCGGACGCAGCCATCACGGCCATGGCGCAAGACATGGATGGCACCAACAATAGCGGGGCAAATGATGCCCCCGGAAACAAAGCTGTCATGACCAGCGCGTCCACCGCAGCGGATTCCCCCTCGCCGATGAAACTGAACCCTGCAACCAGAGGAACCGCTGGGCAAAAAGATGTTTTGGGCATGGATCCAAACGCCGTGCCCCGCGCGATCTCTGATGACAGTAAGCGCCCGCAGCGCGTCGTAGAAGAACTGGCCATGGCCAAGATGACTCGCGCGATCTACAGCGACCGCCAACTGCAACAGGTCATGGACGATTTCTGGCTGAACCATTTCAACGTATTTGCCGGTAAGGGCGAAGTGAAATGGTATTTGACCTCATATGAACGCGACGTCATTCAGCCGAACGCCTTAGGAAAGTTCAAGGATTTGGTTACCGCCACGGCCAAAAGCCCGGCGATGCTCTTTTATCTGGACAATTTTCTGAGTGCGGACCCCAAAGCCGCCCAACGGCAGGCCATGGAACGGGCGATGCGGCAGCAGATGCGTCGTGGGCCATACGCGAACCCGCCAAGACCGCAAGCGCAGAACAAAAAGCAGGACCGCGGACTGAACGAGAATTACGGTCGCGAATTGATGGAATTGCACACCCTGGGTGTGGATGGCGGGTACACACAGAAAGATGTGACCGAAGTGGCGCGATGCTTCACCGGTTGGACCATCGAAAAGCCGCAGCAAATTGCCCAGTTTAAATTTGATGACAAAGTCCACGATCCGGATCCGAAAGTGGTGCTGGGAAAGAAGATTCACGCGGGCGGGATGAAGGATGCCGAACAAGTTATTGATTTGCTCACGAAACATCCCAGCACGGCGAAATTCATTTCCACCAAGCTGGCGCGGCGATTTGTCTCCGACACCCCACCGCCAGCGCTCGTGGAGCGGATGTCCAAAACCTTCCAGAAGTCAGGTGGGGACATCCGGGAAGTGATGCGCACGATGATTTATTCGCCGGAGTTCTGGTCGCGCGACGCCTACCGGGCGAAGGTAAAGACGCCGTATGAGTTAGTGGTGTCGTCGGTGCGCGCTCTGGGCACCGATGTGGATACGCCGATGCCGCTGGTGCAGTGGGTCGGACGCATTGGAGAGCCGCTGTATCAGTGCCAGCCGCCGACAGGATATTCGGATAAGGCGGAAGCGTGGGTGAACTCGGGCGCGCTGCTGAACCGGCTGAATTTTTCGCTCGCATTGGCGGGCAACAAAGTACGCGGATCAAGGAGCGACGTGGCGGCGCTACTCGGAAGTGATAGCCAGACTGATCCGAAGAAGACCTTGGATCGCGCCGTGGAAATCTTCCTGGGAGAAGCTCGCCCGGGAACGGTCGATACCCTGCAGAAACAGTTGGAGAATCCGCAAGTGGTGCAAGCCAAACTCGATGATCCGGTGAAACAAGTGGATTTGGGTGTGATAACCGGCTTAGTGCTGGGTGCGCCAGAATTTCAGAGGCGATAGATAGGGAAAAGCGGAGCTGAAGTGAGGAATTATGAGTGACCGGTGTTGCGAAGGCGTTCGAACACAAAAATTCTCCCGCCGCTATTTTCTGAAGCAGGGCGGAATTGGCCTGGTGGGGTTGAGCATCATGCCGGCATTTTTGCAGCGCGCGGTGGCGTCCACGCCCGGAGCGGGCAAGAAGCAACTCGTCGTGCTGTTCCAACGAGGAGCGGCGGATGGGTTGAACATTGTGGTGCCCTTCGCGGAGCCAAATTACTACCGCATGCGGCCGACGATTGCCATTCCGCCGCCAAGACGCGGCGCAGGGGATACAGCGTTGGACCTGGACGGGTTTTTCGCACTGCATCCCGCACTGGCGCCCTTGCTGCCGCTGTTTCAGAACAATCAGTTGGCCATCGTTCACGCGGCGGGATCTCCGGACCCGACGCGCTCGCATTTCGATGCCCAGGATTATATGGAGTCTGGCACACCCGGCGTGAAAGCGACGGAAGACGGTTGGCTCGATCGTGCAATTGGAACAGTGCACGAAGAAAATGCATCGCCATTTCGCGCAGTGGCCATGGGGCCGAATCTGCCGCGGATGCTGCAAGGCAGCACCGGAGCAATTGCCATTCCGGACCTGAGACAATTCAAGGTGCAGCCGCAATCCGCGGCGATGGCGAATGTCGCCGAGGGCGGGTTCGAAGCGATGTATTCGCAGACGGTGGACCATGCCCTCCACGGAACAGGCGCGGAAACCTTTGAAGCCATCGACATGCTGCGCAAGATCGACACAAGCAAGTATCCGCCGGAGAACGGTGCCGACTACCCGAAAACCCCCGTGGGTCAGCGTCTGCAGCAGATCGGCCAGATGATCAAGGCGAATATCGGCGTGGAAGTGCTGTTTCTGGATTGTGGCGGCTGGGACAATCACGTTAACGAAGGTGCCGCGCAAGGCCAACTAGCCAATTTGCTGAAGGACTTGGGCCAATCCCTGGCGGCATTCCATCAAGACATGGGCGACCGCATGGCGGATATTGTCGTCGTGACCATGAGCGAATTCGGGCGCACCGCGAAAGAAAACGGCAATCGCGGCACCGATCATGGCCACGCCAACTGCATGTTTGTGATGGGTGGCGACGTGAAGGGCGGACGCGTCTACGGAAAATGGCCGGGCCTGGACGAACACCAACTGAACGAAGGCCGAGACCTTGCCTTGACCACCGATTTTCGCTCCGTGGTCGGAGAAATTCTATCGAAGCATGTGGGTGTTAAGGATTTGGCGCCCGTATTCCCGGGTTTCGACAATACTCCGCGAAAATTCACGGGCCTGGTGCGAGCCTAAGCCGCACTCCGCAACTACAATTCACGAATCCAGATGTTGCGGTAACGCACCGGATCACCATGATCCTGCAGCGCCAGCGCAGCCTTATCTGGGCCTGCCTCATATGTAGGCACATCCCCGATGGCGGTCCGGCCCCTGATCTCCACGTTGTCCTGCACCAGGACACCATTGTGGAACACGGTCACTCGGGCGGGGCGCAGCAATTTGCCCGATTGGTCGAAGTGCGGGGCGTGAAACACGATGTCATACGATTGCCACTGACCTGGCGGGCGCGAAGCGTTGACGAGCGGAGGATATTGGCCGTAAACCGCTGCGGCTTGCCCGTCGGCATAAGTTTTGTTCTCGTAAGAATCGAGCACCTGAATTTCGTACAGACCCATCAGAAATACGCCGCTATTGCCGCGCCCCTGGCTCTCGCCTTTGGGCGGCGAGGGCTCGGAGAACTCCACGTGGAGCTGGCAATCACCGAAAGCCTTCTTTGTGTGGATGTAGCCGGTCTTGGCTACAACCTCGGCGTAGCCGTTTTCCACCTTCCATTTCGCGGCACCGTTGTTCTCATTCAGCCACTGGGATAGATCCTTTCCATCGAAGAGAACGATGGCGTCAGAAGGCGCTTTTCCCGGAGCGTCCTGAGTGCTGGAACTCCCGGGCGTAATCACAGCCGGCACAGGACGATTGAGGTCGTGGATTTTCCATTGCGTACCGGTTTGCGCCGAATCAGGCATCGCGGTAAATAACATCGCGATACCGCCAAAAGCTACGACGATAAGTTTTTGCATGAAATGCACCTCGGTTGAACTTTCGATGATTCTAGCATCTCGTTATACTCCAAAAAAAAAGGCGCCCGAGAATACCCGAGCGCCTGTGTCCGAAAAAGATGGATACCGTTACTCGGCCTGGGCGCCTCGGATGCGCATGCCGTAGAACGAACGGTACACGAAGATGTACGAGATGATGAAGAATACGGCGGCGAGAATATGCGAGAGGCCGCCACCGGTTTCGGACGTCAGTTTCACCGCGAGCTCGACGGCAAGCAAGCCAAACAGCGTAGTGAACTTGATGACCGGGTTGAGTGCCACGGAAGAAGTGTCCTTGAAGGGATCGCCGACGGTGTCTCCAATCACGGTGGCGTCGTGGAGCGGAGTCCCTTTCTGCTTGAGTTCAACCTCGACGATTTTCTTGGCGTTGTCCCAGGCGGCGCCGGCGTTGGCCATGAAAATAGCCTGATAAAGGCCGAAGATGGCGATGGAGATAAGGTAGCCAATGAAGAAAAACGGCTCGACGAAGGCGAAGGCCAGGGTTCCGAAGAAGACAGCGATGAAGATGTTGAGCATGCCTTTCTGCGCATACTGGGTACAGATTTCGACGACTTTCTTGGAGTCAGCTACGCTGGCTTTATCCGAGCCTTCCAGCTTGATGTGCCGCTTGATGAATTCGACGGCGCGGTAAGCACCAGTGGTCACCGCCTGTGTGGAAGCGCCGGTGAACCAGTAAATCATGGCGCCGCCGGTAATGAGCCCGAGAAAGAAAGGCGCGTGGAGGAGAGAAAGATTGTTGACGTTGACCGTCAGGCCGTGAGTGAGCGCCATGATGATAGAGAAGATCATGGTGGTGGCGCCGACAACAGCGGTGCCGATGAGCACGGGCTTGGCGGTGGCTTTGAAAGTGTTGCCCGCGCCATCGTTGGCTTCCAGGAGATGCTTGGCGCGTTCGAAATCCACGTCGATGTTGAAGTCCTTCTTCAGTTCCTGCTTGATGTTAGGGAGTTGCTCGATGAGCGAGAGTTCATAAACGGATTGCGCATTGTCCGTGACCGGGCCGTAAGAATCAACGGCGATGGTGACCGGACCCATGCCGAGGAAGCCGAAGGCCACAAGGCCGAAGGCGAAAACCGGCGCGGCGACCATCAGATTAGCGAGGCCAAGATTGCTGATCATATAGCCGATGGACATGAGTACGACCATCGCGCCACCGAGGTAGTAGCCCGAGAAATTGCCGGCCACGAAACCGGAAAGGATGCCGAGCGAAGCGCCACCCTCCTGTGCGGAAGTGACCACCTCCTTCACGTGACGCGATTCGGTTGAGGTGAAGACTTTCACGAGTTCAGGAATGACCGCTCCCGCGAGCGTGCCGCAGGAGATGATGGTGGCAAGTTTCCACCATAGCGAGGCGTCGCCGCCGAGAGCAGGGATGATCTTATAGGAAACCAGATAGGTGAGAGCGATGGAAACGAATGAGGTGATCCACACCAGCCAGGTAAGAGGAGTTTCGAAATTCATTTCCGTGGCGTTGCCGTAGCGGGCCTTCTGGATAATGCCGTTGAGGAAGTAGGCGAGGGCACTGGCAATGAGCATGATCACACGCATGACGAAGATCCACACCAGAAGCTGAACCTGGATGGTGGGATCCTTCACGGCGAGCAGAATGAAGGTGATCAGCGCCACGCCGGTGACGCCGTAGGTTTCGAAGCCATCGGCAGTGGGGCCCACGGAATCGCCGGCATTGTCGCCGGTGCAATCGGCGATCACGCCGGGATTGCGAGCATCGTCTTCCTTAATCTTGAAGACAATCTTCATCAGGTCGGAGCCAATGTCGGCGATTTTGGTAAAGATACCGCCCGCGATACGCAGCGCGGCCGCGCCGAGGGATTCACCGATGGCGAAGCCGATGAAGCAAGGCCCCGCATAATCGCCCGGAATGAAGAGAAGAATAATGAGCATCATCAGCAGTTCGACGCTGATGAGCATCATGCCCACGCTCATGCCAGCTTCGAGAGGAATGTGATTGATGGGATAGGGCTTGCCGCGCAGGCCGGCGAAGGCAGTGCGAGAGTTGGCGAAAGTGTTCACGCGGATGCCGAACCAGGCCACGCTGTAGCTGCCGCCCATGCCGACCAGGCTGAAGAGCAAAATAACCGGCAGTGTCACGAAGATCGGTTTGCCGGCGACGGGAGCGAGCATTCCGAAATAGAGGACGATGACGATGGCGATGAAAACCCACAGAAGAAGAAGGAATTTGCCTTGGGTGACGAGATAGGTTTTGCATGTCTCGTAGATCAGCTCGGAAATATCGCGCATGGCGCGGTGCACCGGCAAGTTTTTGAGGCGATTGAAAATAGTCATGCCGAACAGCAACCCGAGAATGCAAATGCCAATGCCGAAAAGAAGCAGTTTGTGGCCATTGATGCCAAGGAACGATACAGACGAGAGATCTGGGAGACGAAGACTCGCTTCACCACCGGCTTCATCGCTCTGAGCTAGCAATGCGGCGGCAGAGACCAGCGAAAGAGCCAGACCGGCAGACAAGCGCGTGGCAAAACTTCTCAACTTTTGCCAGGCAGGGACCATTAAGATGCGCATGGAAAATCCTCCAGAACCGTGACGATTCATTTTTTTGGGGCAGGCGTCCGAGCGGACAGCCGTTGGGGCCCCAAGCACTTCCCAAACACACACAAACGGTTCAACGGCGAACGACGTCCATTAAACCTGCAACATCGTCATCCACTAACTTCGGGGGAGCGTCTCACCTGTACGGGCAAGCGTCCCTCATACCAGACGGGACAGGAACCTGTCGATTCGCCGACGGATTCCTTAGACCCTGAGCGGGTCAGCCACCCCGACAATACCCTTTGTCGCAGGAGAGCGAATGGATAACTCTGATATATAGCATTTCAACCATGGCCGGTCAAACCATTTGCCCGCTGTTTACCCGATGGCGCTCAACGCTCGTGGGATCGGCAAACGTTGCGGCGCAGTCCGGTGCCTACCCGCTCATCTTGCGACTCAGTCCAGCCAACACGCGCAGCTGGCCGAGAAAGAGCATATCGAGGTTCACAGGTTCATTATTACGCACGAGATGGGCGTCCCTGCCCGAATCCGTAGAGTAGCCTTCAATACGCAGTATTACTTTTGGCTCGTGTTCTTGACGTGCGGAATTCTCGACTGTGACGACACGCTTCCTGGAATCGAAGTGCACCACCATTTGCTGGGTTCTGCCAGCACACCGGACCCGCAGATCTCCCAGTACAGTTTCTTTACACGTCAAAGTCTGTTCTTGGGTCACCGCGTTCCACTCCACACACTTTGTAATGATCGTGTCTTTGACCCTTTTCCAGACCATCGGGGCAAGCGTGATTGCGGCATCCCGGTTCAACCGTTCTTCGTACGTCAGACGGTCTTCCGAGAGTCTTGCAGCGAGGTATTCCTCCGCGGCCCGCTTGGTGCCCTCATCAGTCATGGCGTCGGTTGCTCCAGTACTTATTCTATACAATAAGACAACAGGCAGTTAAGAACCGATTGTTTACTGAACGCTCAGTCCCGCAGCATGCTGCGCCCCATGTCCGCACAATCATTGATTCGCCAGCCTGAACGGCCAAACGGGCTAGGAATGGTCCGCGGGGAAGAGCTAATGATAGTATGAAGAGCTACGACGAGTGTGACTAGAACTGCCGTGCCAGGTGAAGAACACAAACATGAACAAGGGAACGGACGTGTTGGCGCACACCAGTGAGAAGGATGCGTTGCGCCATGACTGGAGCAAGAGCGAAGTGCAGGCGATTTATGACACGGCGCTGCCAGAATTGGTATACCGCGCGCAGACCGTGCACAGGCAATTCTATGCGCCGGACCGCGTCCAGACCTGCCAACTGATTTCCATCAAAACAGGGGGTTGCCCCGAGGACTGCGCGTACTGTCCCCAAAGCGCCCACTACGACGCGGATGTGGAACGCCAAGGGTTGTTAGACCCGGCCCATGTTGTGGCGGTCGCAAAAGATGCGGTCACTCGCGGAGTGACGCGCATGTGCATGGGTGCCGCATGGAGGGAAGCGCCCCAGGGCAAGGAATTCGAAAAGGTGCTGGAGATGGTGCGCGGAGTATCGGCGCTAGGTCTGGAAGTGTGCTGCACACTCGGGATGTTGACCGAACAACAAGCGGTGCGCCTGAAGGAAGCGGGATTGACCGCTTACAACCACAATCTGGACACTTCGCCGGAATTTTACGGCTCCATTATTACCACCCGGGTGTACGACGAACGGTTGAAGACCTTGGCGGCGGTGCGTAAAGCGGGAATCACGGTCTGTTGCGGCGGGATTCTAGGCATGGGAGAGAAAGCCAGCGACCGCGTCGGCCTTCTGCACCAACTGGCCACCCTACAACCCCATCCCGAAAGCGTGCCGATCAACATGCTGGTTAGGGTAGAGGGTACGCCGCTGGCATCGATGCCCGCATTGGACCCCCTGGAAATGGTGCGCGCAATTGCCACTGCTCGCATCTTGATGCCGAGTTCACGTGTTCGCCTGGCTGCGGGCCGCAAACAATTGTCGCCCGAGGCCGTGACTCTGTGTTTCCTGGCGGGCGCCAATTCGATTTTCGTTGGCGAAAAGTTGTTGACCACACCAAACCCGGGTCCGGACGAGGATGAACAGCTACTGCAAAGCCTCGGAATGAAGCCGCTGGAATCCCATGCCGGGTGACGTCCTATCAACGTGGAAGCAGACCCTGGCAAAAGGGCTCCGGGCGCTGGAGCAGCAGCACCAGCGACGGACCCTTGCGGTGGTGCAAGGTATCGATTTCTGCTCGAATGACTATTTGGGCCTGGCAGAACATCCGGCCTTGCGCGAAGCGGTAGTGCGCGCCGTCGAGAATTCCGCGAGAGTCGGAGGGACGGCCTCGCGACTGCTGTCGGGGCAGACGGACGGGTGGCGCCGTCTGGAAGAAGAGTTTGCACAATTTGCGGGCACGGAAGCCGCGCTGTTTTTCAGCAGCGGTTATGCCGCAAATGTGGGTTTGCTCTCCTCGCTGGTCGGCCCGGATGACGTCGTGTATTCCGACATATTGAATCATGCGAGTCTCATTGACGGAATGCGCTTGTCGGGAGCCCGGAAAGTCATTTATCCTCACCTCGACCTCAGTGCGCTCGAAAACTCGCTCCGGCAGGACGACGGCGCACCATGGCGGAGAGTCATCGTTAGCGAAAGTGTCTTCAGCATGAATGGGGATGTCGCTCCCTTGAAGGAGATGGCAGCCCTGGCGGAGCAGTTTGGCGCGGCGATGATTGTCGACGAAGCGCATGCCACAGGAGTGTATGGCAAGGGCGGATGCGGACTGGCCGCGGAAACGGGAATACTGCCGCACGTGTTGGCTACCATCCATACCTGTGGGAAGGCCCTGGCAAGTGCGGGTGCCTTCGTGTGCGGGCCCGCGGTGATGAAGGACCATCTCATCAATCACGCGCGGACATTCATCTTCAGCACTGCGCTGCCGCCTTATTTTGCCGAGCAAATCAGCGCGGCCTTGAATCTGGCAATCGGGATGGACATGGAGCGGCAGACATTGCTGAAGCGGGCGGATGCACTGAATACCGCACTTCGGCGGGCGGGATTTGACACCGGTGGAAGCGCTAGCCAGATCGTCCCGGTGATACTAGGGAGCAATGAGGATACCGTGCAGGCCGCCGAACAGTTGCAGCGAGAGGAATTTGCCGTACGGGCCATCCGCCCACCAACCGTGCCGCTGGGGCGCGCGCGCCTGCGCCTGTCGCTTACGGCGCGAATTGCGGAAGAAGACCTGGCCCGGCTCGTGAAGGTGTTGGTGGCATGGCGCGAGGCGAAAGCGCCTCGGCTGACGACGAGATACGCATGAGACGCCACTTCTTTATCACCGGCACAGATACGGGAGTTGGAAAAACCACGCTGGCGGCGCTGCTCTGTGCTGCGCTGGACGCGGTGTACTGGAAACCCATACAGACTGGCACCCTGGAGGGTTCGGACCGTGTAACGGTGATGCGCCTGGCAGGCATTGGGACCGATCGTACGCTCGAAGAGGTGTACAAATTTGTGCCGCCGGTCTCGCCGGACTTGGCTGCACGTTGGGCCGGCGTCGAAATCGATCTGGGGCGGATCAACGCACCGACGAGCTTGTTGAACGATTGGCTCATTGTTGAAGGCGCGGGCGGCGTGCTGGTGCCGATTAACGGCAAGCAGTTTATGCTGGACTTGATGGTGAAGTTTAAGCTGCCCGTGATTTTGGCGGCGCGCAGCGGAGTTGGCACCATCAATCACACGCTCCTGACTCTGGCGGCGCTGCACGCGGCGGAGTTGCCCGTTCACGGCGTAGTGCTGATTGGCGATCAGAACCGCGAGAACCGTGAAACTGTCGAAAAATTCGGCCACGTTCGCGTCATTGGTGAGATTCCCAAACTTCCCAATCTGCACCGTACCGCGCTCATGCAGGTCTTCCTGAACCACTTCGATCGATCCGCTTTTTCCCAATGAACTCTGCTCTGCAGATTTGGCATCCGTTTACGAATGGTGCTCTCGACCCCGCGCCGCTGCTCGTGCGCAAGGCGGAAGGAGTTTACCTGTACACTGCGGACGAGCGAAAAATCATTGATGCCATTTCATCGTGGTGGGTGAATTTGCATGGCCACGCCAATCCCCGGATTGCTGCGGCCATTGCAGACCAGGCCAAAAAGTTGGAGCACGTCATCCTGGCTGGATTCTCGCACGAGGCTGCGGA
>Ga0074045_10000372_pt1 | contig 44405 bp, 44 predicted proteins | sample BogForMeECP23OM2_FD_94442 | JGI IMG/M metagenome (GOLD analysis project Ga0074045, IMG submission 94442) | Bog forest soil microbial communities from Calvert Island, British Columbia, Canada - Bog Forest MetaG ECP23OM2 | ecosystem: Environmental > Terrestrial > Soil > Wetlands ...
ACGTTGTAGGTTAATCAATCACTCCAAAACTTATTTGGGTCTATAGAGAATCTCCTAAGCACTGCATCAATGACCCTTACACTGTGTTCTGTGCTGTCACCGTGACATTTGATGGGAATCTGTGGGCCTTTGTATTTGCCGCAGCCGGTCAATCCGGACTTTAGGATGAGGATTCGTTCGCTGCCTTTGCCTCCGCCTTTTACCTCGATAACGCCGAAGTCTTTAAGTCTTGAAATAAGCTCCCGGTGCTTCAGAGCGTGAGGGCGTATCTTAGGCAAAACAGAACTCTACCTCTTTTACAGGGGGAATAAACTCCCTATTGTGGGGAATAATTAGTCTGATGTTCCTTGAAACGCACCTCTTGGCATGCCCGATCATGCACCATATCGCGGAAGGCGCCGGCTTGAACACGTTCTCCATATTGTCGTTGTCGATCGCAAAGCGGACTTGTGCCTTTATGAGGTCGATAATATCATCCTCGACGACCTTAGCACTTTTTCCTGATGCTACGATATCCATCTGAAGGCAATGCGCGATCCACTCTTCGCCTTCCCTGTAAACAACTATGTTAAGCTTTATAGACGGGGACACCTATTTCGCCTCCTTTTTCTTTTATTGTAGACGAGGGGGTGATAAAAATCAAACCGGAATATTGGCGGCCGAAAACACACAACGATGAAACTGGCCTCAACCCTGCTTAAGCCGACTCATTAACCGTTTTATCGAGGCAATACTGATTCGAATTCTTAATGTCTTTTTTTAAAGCTTTCAACCCGCAATTACCAAGATTGCGGCCTTCCTGCCGTTAACACTTAGTGGCTGTAATGGGTAATTTGTAAGTCACCTGCCCAATGAAGACTTCGACCCGTACATCGCAAGCCTCTTGTGATACATTTTTTTGGTATTCAACACCTTAGACGAGATGGCAGCGGCGTTGGTTAGTCGGTGCTAACCCAAAGAATCTGATATTCGTCGAATACGAAACCTGCAGTTATTTATCCTTACTCAGGACATCATAAAGGTGAGCTTTTTCTTCATCGCTTTTTTATCCTGCTCATCTCTACCAGGGCATGACACCTCCGCTGATTGTATCACTTTTCTCATATAATATCGCGGCCGATAGCAGTTAATCTGAATTATTATCGGGGTATCTTAATGTTGTTCAAAATGGTGCCAAAGTCGCATAAATATCGACCAAGATTACAATATGGCCACGTGAAAGTGTTGCTGATGTCGTAAAAAGATTAAAGGGTGGAACTATCAGAGTTATCAGAACAGAGTTTCCAGAGCTGGAAGAATTTCTCTGGGGAGACAGTTTCTGGGCAGACGGTTATTTTGCCGAAACAGTAGGTAAAGTAGAGGAAGAAATTATGCAGAAATATATAAGGGAACAACGGTAAAGGTCATGCCAGGTTATGCCAGAGGCCTGAAACCCCGGGCTTCAGCCCGGGTGAGTGGGTTCATTAATCTTTCGATTCTTTTCCATCGGCAATGATTGATAATTGTCTATTCCGCCATTTTTAGAATTGTGGGCAGGGCGTTACCTGCCCACTATGGATAACCCAGGTGATCCGGAACTAAAACAACATAGCCCACTACAGACTATGCCTTGACATGCCGTACATACGCCCTTGACAAGACGCGGTTGCTTTGCTAATGTATAAGCATGCCACGAAGGCGTAGACCACGAAGGTTAAGTAGCTTTCGTGGTTTTTTATTTATCGAATAGGGTAACTGAATATTGTTATGATTCCATTTCAGAAAAAGCTGCTGGTTGGACTTTTGATAATGGCACTTATCTCTCCGATCGGTATTTTGCTTCCCAAAAAGTTCCGCGCCGGGGCAGCATGGGGCGAATGGGATAACGATAAGATTGAAAGACTTATAGGTTATGTGCCGGAAGGCATGAAAAGAATTGGCGGAATATGGAAGGCGCCTGTCCGCGACTATAATTTCGGAGGAGCTAACGCCCCTTTAGTTACTCAGTCGCTTTATTATATTATTTCGGTTTTTTTAGGCATCATTGTTGCGGTAAGCGTCGTTTATCTGATTTCTCGACTGTTTGTAAAGAATGGAAAATAAAATTCCCTCTTTTCTTTTGGAAAGACATGCCCCGGGCCTGCCACTGCTCAAAACATCCCCAACGTCATCTATGGGAAGTTCTTTTGTCGATAAGGGGCTAAGTTACATTGCCGGAGTGGTCAAGGCCGGTTATATCCAATGGGAACTGGCATCTAAGAAAGGTTTTCTTCAAAAATTCGATCCGAGGGCCAAACTCTTTTTATTATTTTTTTTCATAGGGATCATAAGTTTTAAACAGTCGGTTTATGCTGAAATGAGCATAGGGGTGTTCATCCTGGTCCTTGCTGTTTTTTCTGGAATAAACGTTGCAGACTTTTACAAAAGAGTGTTTTTATTCGCCTTTTTTTTCGGCTTTGCCGTGGCCCTGCCGGCCTCTTTGAATACTATCACCAGTGGGGAGCTCGTTATGCGTCTTGTCGAACTCCCGAAGCCGTATGATTTTTGGGGCTATCATATCCCCAGGCAGATCGGAATCACCAGTCAAGGCCTGACCGGTGTTATAATGCTCACGCTCAGGGTGGCAAATTCAGTAGCCCTGTCATTGCTGGTGATTTCTACGACGCCATTCCCTTCACTGGTCAAGGCCTTGAAGGTGTTGAGAGTCCCCGTTGTTTTTTTGATGATACTTACATTGACCTATAAATATATTTTTATTTTTGCCGCAACTATTGAAGATATGTACCTTGCCAAAAAGAGCCGTCTCGTCCGGCGGGCTAACGGAGTTGACGGGCGTATGTGGGTAGCCGGCAGGATAGCATTTATTTTCAAAAAAACACAGCTGCGATGCGAGGAAGTGTTCAAGGCCATGCTGTCACGGGGCTTTTCAGATGATATACGATTTTACGGCTGCCGGTTGTTCGGAACAGCAGACCGGCTCTTTACTTTGTTCATACTTTTTGCCGGGACCATAATTTGTGTCTGTTTATGAGGTGATGTGTGGAACCTATATTGAGGATTGAAAACGTAAGCTATCGATATTACGACAGGATTCCTGCGCTTATAGATATCAGCCTCACAATCAGTGCGGGCGAGCGTTTCGCTGTTATAGGAGCAAACGGAAGCGGAAAATCTACGCTCCTGCAAATAATGGGGGGGCTTATCTATTCCTGCGGGCCTTCAGCGCCTTATGGGTCTTCAGGGTCCCCGGAGGGAGCGGTCTATTTTAAAGGCAGCGAGGTATCGGAGAAAACATTGCGCCGTGAGGATTTCCTGCGCTATTTCCGGGGCAGCGTCGGCTTCGTATTCCAGGATTCCGATGTACAGCTTTTTTGTCCTACAGTGCTTGATGAAGTGCTTTACGGCCCCTTGCAACTGCATATGAATGAAACTGAAGCGCTCGACAGGGCCTATGAAGTGATGAAGATGCTGAATATCGAAGGACTGAAAGAGAGGCCGTCTTATATGCTTTCCGGGGGTGAAAAAAAGCGTGTCGCTATCGCTTCGGTCCTCACCATGAACCCGGAAGTCCTGCTTTTCGATGAGCCGACCAGTGGTCTTGATCCCAGGACAGAGTGTTTTCTTATGGAGCTTCTTGTGGCCTTGAACGAGGCCGGTAAAACAATCGTGATAGCTACTCATGATCTTTCACTCGTCGGGGAACTGCACGCAAAGGTAGCTGTTTTATCCGAAGGCCACACCATTGAGAGGACCGGCAGTTCTGACGATATCCTGAGAGATGAGGCGCTGCTGTTGAAAGTTAATTTAATACACGAACATATCCATTTTCATGGCAAAAAGGCACATACCCATATGCATTCACATTATCTTTTTCATCAGCATTAGTGTTGCCTGTTCTTTCCGGGATGCTATAATATGAAAGTGACTGTTTTTAACGTGCTGTCGATTGTTTTAACTATATTATGTATGTTACCTGAGGAGGGGTGTCAGATATGAATGAACTGGAGAAACTCGAACAATTGTTTCACCACTGGAAGGAACATAATATGGAACATGCCGAGACCTACCGGAAATGGGCCGAGAAAACTGCTCGCCTCGGTCAGGACAAGTTGTCCGGGATTCTTACCCACCTTTCTGACGATGCGAAGGCCATGGACAAGCTCTTTGATGATGCTGTCCGGTCGATGAAATAGGGGCGGGGCCATTTCTTTACCTGCCGGCTGACAGACAATATAATGGCAATGGGAAACGGAAGTCAGAAGATCAATGATATCATAGAGTTTCTTTCAGGATATCTGCACGGAAAGGAGCATGCTCTAAGGCTGGCGCTTATTGTTTTTTTTTCGAAAGGACATATTCTTATAGAAGATTTGCCCGGACTGGGCAAAACAACTCTGGCGATTGCAATAGCCAAGGCTCTCGGTCTTGATTTCGGCAGGATACAGTGTACCAGTGATCTTTTGCCTACAGACATCACAGGACTTTCAATTTATAACAAAAATAGTGGAGAATTTGAATTTCGCTCCGGACCTGTATTCAATAATATTGTGCTGATAGATGAAATTAACCGGGCCACGCCAAAGACACAAAGTGCGCTTATAGAGAGCATGGGCGAGAAACAGGCGACGATCGAGCGTCAAACCTATCAGTTGCCTCAGCCTTTCTTCGTGATCGCTACGCAGAACCCGGTAGAGCAATTCGGTACCTTTCCTCTTCCTGAATCCCAGTTAGACCGTTTCATGATGAAAATAAGCATAGGCTACCCAACAAGGAAAGCGGAAAAAGAGATTTTAAAGGGAGGCAGCAGGAGGGCCGAGTTATACGGCATTAAGCCTATGATGGATAAAAATGAAGTGCTTGCTATAAATGATAATATAAGAAATGGAGTATATGTTTCGGACAAAATACTTGAATATATGCTCTCTATTATTCATGCGACACGCAGCAGCAAATATCTGGCGGCCGGTCTTTCTACCAGGGGGGCGCTGGCAATACATTATACTGCAAGGACCAATGCCTACTTTAATGGCAGGGACTTTGTTATTCCCGAAGATATCAGAGAGCTTGCGGAGTATCTGATACCACACAGGGTCATCTTCAGGGAGGAATATGAACACCTTGAAAAAAGGGAGATCGTGCAATCACTAATAGAAGAGATAGCGTCCCCGGCGTAATAGAAATTACCAGGGCAGGCTGGATTTACATTGTCCTGACCCTGTTCCTCGGTTTTTCAGCCGTCAATACCGGCAATAATCTTGTTTATCTTATTGTGGCCGCTTTCCTGGGCGTAATGGGCGTTTCCGGTTTTTTTGGCAAGAATAATTTATCCGGACTGGAGGTCTCTCTTGACCTGCCCGAGGAGCTTTTCGCTGCAACCCACTTCCCCGTGAAGATCACCCTGGTCAACAACCGGAGAATGCTGCCGGCATTTCTGATTAGAGTCAGGATCGATGATAAGGAAGTGTTTTTTCCCTTCGTGCCCCCGAAGGGCGCTGATGCAAAATTTGAGGATTTTTATTTCCCCCGGAGAGGCAGCTATAGCGCAGGAAGCCTGTATTTGTCCTCTGTATACCCATTCAATTTCTTTACCAGATACAAAGCAACTCAGGGTGCATATCAGACCCTTGTATTTCCGCAGGTCAAAAAGTGCGGAATACCCGGTTTCTTTGAAAATCTTACGGCGAGAGGCGGTGAGCGCGATATCAATAAAGCAGGATACGATGGCGAGATGGTATCGGTAAGAACTTATATTTCCGGAGATCCTTCCAAATACATACATTGGAAATCGAGCGCAAAGACCGGAGAACTCAAGACCAAAGAATTTTCAACGTTATCACACCAGCCGGTCATTATCGATTTCGAGAAGGTCGAGATCCGGGACAAAGAGGAGAAAATATCCTGTATAACATACGTCATATTAAAGGCTTTCAGGAATAATATTCCAGTCGGGCTGAAGATGAAAGACACTTTTCATAAGCCTGGATTGTCAAAGACAGACAGGACAAGCATGTTAAGAGAGCTTGCGTTATATGACGGCGCGTAACCGGCTGATAAGAATTGAAGATGCTGTAAAAGTGCTTACATATCTTACCGGTGCGCTTGGTTTCCTTTCAGTTGCGCCGCATCTGCCTCCGTTGTTTACGGCCGGATTTGCCTTTTTTTATCTTCTGTCGGCGGGAATCGAATACAGGAATCGGCGTTTTATTCCCCGATGGGCGCTTACGGTAATCGCTGTATTGTTTATAATTTTCACCCTTATCAGATTGCGCATGGATAATTTTGTGATTACTTCCATTGAGGCCCTTTCAGTCCTCCTGATCATTAAATTATTTGAGGAGAAAAAGTTCAGGGATTACATGCAGATTTATATGCTGTCGGTATTTTTATTGGCAGGGGCAGCGCTTCTTTCACTCGATATGGTGTTTCTTGCATACTTTGGCACATTACCGTTGCTTTCTTCTACAGCCTTGGTACTTCTAGCCTATTATTCACAGGACAGGGAACTGGAGCTTGAGGCCTCTTCTGTGATGAAGATTATCTCGAAATCCCTGCTGATACCGCTTATGGCTGCGCCTTTGACTGTCCTGCTGTTTATTGTTCTGCCCCGCACCAGTTACCCACTGCTCGATTTCCTCAACAGGGGCGGCGGCGCAGCTACAATCGGCTTTACCGACCATGTACGGCTTGGGGCGGTTTCGGGCATTCAGGAAGACACTGCAATTATTTTCCGCGCGAGCATGGAAAAAATAAATGATGATTTATTGTACTGGAGAGGCATTGTGCTGGACCATTTTGACGGGACCTTATGGCAGAGTTCGCAGAAAGCAAGAGAAAATGTTTCAGCATTTCCCGGATCGGCAGGCAAGCGCGTGGTCCAAACCATTTACCTTGAGCCATACGAAAACAGATATTTTTTTGCTCTTGATAAACCGTTGAATATTTCTTTGCGGAACATTCAGAGGCGCCGTGATTTGACCTTTTCCCAGACATATAATATATCCATGCGCATCAAATACGATGCATGGTCAATCCTTTCGGAATCAGTGCAGGAGAAGGATATTGACGGGGAGTTGTACCTGCAATTGCCTGGTAAAGTGGATAAAATGGAGAAGATAGGTGAGTTGGCACGGCGTTTTGCCGTAAAGAACAATGCTGAGGCTACAGTCAGAGCGATGCTCTTTTTTTTGAAGAACGGCAATTACCGGTTCTCTCTCAAGAATTTGCCCCTGACGTCTCATCCGATGGAAGATTTCCTTTTCAGGTACCGTTACGGCAATTGTGAATACTTTGCGTCTGCAATGGCTGTTATGCTCAGAATGGACGGCATCCCTTCCAGGCTGGTGGGCGGCTACAGGGGCGGCTACTATAATGAATTGGGAAAATATTATTTGGTTCCTCAAAGGAATGCCCACGTGTGGGTTGAGGCGTATATTGATAATAAAGGATGGATCAGGGCTGATCCGACGCCGGTGGTTAGCAGCACCAGTTTCAGGAAGGACCTGTTTTTCACTATAAGACTCTTGCTTGACTCTTTCAATTACGCCTGGAATGCTTCGGTAATTAATTATGATCTTGAGAGGCAGATAACGCTCTTAAATGCCATGCGCACCGGAATTAAAGGACCCGTTTTCAATTTCAGACTTGGGAAAGAGAGTTTAATCAGATACTCGTTGTTTGCCTGTTTTGCAGTTAGTGTCCTATATGCTTTTGTTGTTTTTGCACAGAGGAGAAAAGGCGCCTCTGAATACATCCTGCGGTTGTTCCTGAAAAAAGCGGGTAAGCTTGGCTATAAAAAAATCAAATCCGAAGGCCTTGAGGAATTTGTGATGAGGATCGAAGATGCTGATAAAAGGGAGAGGGCCCTTTTGTTCGTAAAAGAATTTGAAAGGTATTACTACAGGGATGAAGAGATCAAATCGGAAACATCAAGACGTCTTAAACATTTAGTAAAGGTTATTTAACTGTAACTTGTAAATCCGTGACTTCAGGAAATTTCCGAGTCACGCAATTTTATCCGTTTGGATTTGATGCCCAGACTATTATAGCATCCACCATCGCCTTTATGGTCGCTTCTTTTGGAACAATGGAGACTTTCAAGCCCGCCTTTTTTATGGCCCGTTCGGTGACCGGCCCTATGGCCGCTATCTCCGCCGGTTTCAGTAAGCTCATCGCGTCGTCTCCCATCATCTCTAAAAAATTGGTGAAAGTGGCTGCACTGGTAAAGGTGGCTACAGAGACACGCCCCTCTTGCAGGAAACGTTTAAGTCTTTTGCCGTGTTTTTCAGGCTTGATAGTGCGGTAGGCCACAGGCGTATCTATCTCGCCGCCTGATTCCCGTACCTTTTGAGGAAAGACCTCTCTGGCTGCCTCTGCCCGCGGCAGCAGAAACCTCAACCCTTTAAGGCTGCCGCCGGGTGATTGGCGGCTGAAGATGCTGATCAGTCCCTCGGCGTTGAATTCATCTGGAATAACGTCGACCTTTAACCCATAATTTCTCAGGGACCCCGCTGTTTTGGTGCCTATGGCGCACAATTTTATGCCCTTCATATCTCTTATGTCCCTGCCTTTGGCAAGAAAACGCTGAATAAAAAAATTGAATCCGTTCGCGCTGGTAAAAATGAGCCAATCATAGGAGACTATCACATCTATTGCGGCATCCAGAGAATCGAAGCTTTCAGGGGGGACCGTTTTTATGGTAGGAAATTCAAAAATTTCGGCCCCGAGTTCTTCCAGCGCGGCGTAATCCTGCGTATATCCCCTTGTTATCAGGACTCTGTGGCCAAAGAGCGGTTTTTTTTCGTACCATTTGAGCTTATCTCTCAGCTTAACGACATTGCCGACAACCATCACTGCAGGAGGACGTATGCGTTCTTCCTTTACCTGTCCTGATATATCGCCCAGGGTGCCGACAACTGTCTTCTGATCAGGCCTGGTTCCCCAGCGCACCACTGCTGCCGGGGTCTCCGGGGGCTTTCCATGCTCGATAAGTTTCCGGGATATGTTCTCTATGTTTTTTACTCCCATAAGAAAAACAAGTGTATCAAAACCCGAAACGAGTTTTGCCCATTGAATAGTGCTTTCAGGTTTGGTTATGTCTTCATTTCCAGTGATCACAGAAAAAGAGGATGAATACTTCCGGTGGGTTAGGGGAATACCTGCGTAGGCTGGAGCAGCAATGGAAGAACTGATGCCTGGTACAACTTCGAAATCAATCCCTTGTTCGACAAGCGCTTCAGCCTCTTCTCCCCCGCGGCCGAAGATGAAAGGATCTCCCCCTTTTAATCTGCATACAAGTTTGCCTTCTTTAGCTTTGCTGATCAGCGCCTGATTTATCTGGTCCTGCGTCATCTCATGATGTCCGCCGCGCTTGCCTGCATAGATAAATTCAGCGTCATGATTAATATAATTTAGAATCTGTGCGTTAAGATGGAAGTCATAGACGACAGTTTCGGCTTTCTGAAGGCATCGCAGCCCTTTTACGGTCAAAAGGCCGATATCTCCGGGGCCCGCTCCTATAAGGTAAACCTTGCCAATTTTCATCCTGTCCTTTCTTTTGCGCTGAACCAACAGCAGGCGCCTTAGGCACGCTGAACGCTCGACGCTCCTTATTAGCTGCTTATTTCGCCGTCAAGCGGCGGGATCTGCCTTCCGTACACTTCATCAAGGATTTCTTTGGCGCCCATGGTAAGAAGATTTTCAGCCAGATGCAGACCGAGCGATTCTGCATGCTCAGGGTTGCCTTCGATGTGGCTTTTTACAATCCTGTCTCCGGTAACGCTTCCCACGAGTCCGTCGATGGTGATAATGCCGTTAATCAGTCTGGCGTGTGCGGCAATGGGGACCTGGCATCCGCCTTCGAGACGTTTCAGAACGGCCCTCTCAGCCCTGACGCAAACGGAGGTCTCAGGGTGGTTGAGCTGACTGATAAGTGAATTGATCATCTTGTCGTCAATCCTGCTTTCAATGCCGACAGCCCCCTGGCCGATGGCAGGCAGACTTATTTCCGGCAGGAGTATTTCGGTAATCCGGTCTTGCCATCCTAGTCTCTTGACTCCGGCGACAGCAAGGATTATGGCATCAAACAGGCCTTCATCGAGTTTCTTAAGGCGTGTATTGAGATTGCCTCTCAATTGTTCGATTTTCAAATCAGGTCTTTTATTGAGGAGCTGGCTGGAGCGGCGCAGGCTGCTGGTCCCTATCCTTGCGCCCCGGGACAGACCATTAAAGTTCGAGGTCCTGAACTGTCCGTCCCTGATCGCCGATATGAAAGCGTCACGCGGGTCCTCGCGCTCGCAAATGACCGCAAGATGAAGTCCAGGGGGAAACTCTGTAGGCACGTCTTTCATGCTGTGGACAGCGATATCTGCCCTCCCTTCCAAAAGCGCTTCCTCTATCTCTTTAACGAAGAGTCCTTTGCCGCCAACTTTGGCAAGAGGCACATCAAGTATTTTATCGCCGGTAGTCTTGATCTTGCTGAGTTCTATCCGCAAGCCGGCAGAAAGTTTTTCGAGGCCGGCTTTTACCCATTCCGCCTGCCACAAGGCCAGCGCACTGCCGCGCGTGCCGATTATGATTTTAGTCTTCATCGTTGGATCCATTAATGCCGTAAAGTTTCTTTATCATTGCAATGAGTTCATCTTTGTCTTCGGCGTCTTCCTTAAGCGCAGAAGTCGGCGGATGAACCAGCTTATTGACAATTGCCGTTGCAAGGTATTCCACTGCTTTTAAACGGTCTTCATTCATCCCGGGGAATTTCCCCTTGAATTTTAGGAGCTCTTCATTTTTTATTCCTTCAGCCTTCTGGCGCAGTGCTACAATGGTAGGCACCGAATCGAGCGAGGACATCCATTTAATGAACTTCTCAACCTCATCATTTATGATCTGCTCAGCCTTTTCAGCCTCCTTTCTCCTTTCAAGAATATTGGATTCGATCACTTCCTGCAGGTCATCGAGATCGTAAAGGTATACATTTTCTATCTTGTTTATTTCAGGGTCAATATTCCTCGGCACTGATATGTCGATAATAAAGACCGGCCGGTGTTTTCTCTCCTTCATCACTTTGTTCATTTGCTCCCTGACAAGTATATAAGACGGGGAGCCGGTAGAGCATATAATAATGTCCATGTATGCAATTTCGTGCAAAAAGTCCTCGAAGCGCACTGCCCTGCCGTTGAATTCGCCCGCCATTTCACACCCGCGTTCGTATGTCCTGTTGACAACTGCGACTTCTTTGACCCCGTTATTTACCAGGTGGCGTGCGGCCAGTTCAGCCATTTCTCCGGCGCCAAGGAGCATAAATGATTTGCCGGAGAGATCGGTAAATATTTTTTTTGCGAGTTCAACTGCAGCAAAGCTGATCGAAACGGCGTTTTCAGCTATTTTTGTTTCCGTTCGCACCCGCTTGGCCGTCGAGATGGCTTTCTTGAACAGCTTGTTGAGCAGCATGCCGGTTGATTTTTTGCTCAGTGCAAAATCAAATACGTCTTTGAGCTGGCCCAGGATTTGCGGCTCCCCAAGCACCATCGAATCGAGACTCGAAGCAACCCGGAGGATGTGCCTGATTGCATCCGATTCAGTATGCGAGTAAAGGGATTCCTCAAAATCCTTTCTTATTATATTGTGAAAGGAAGCGAGGAAATTTATTATATTTTCGATCGCAGCTGAGGTATCGCTCACGCAGGAATATATCTCGACCCTGTTGCAGGTGGAAAGCAGTGCGACTTCTTTCACCTCCGGAATTTTACGGAGGCCGGACACGCCCTCTTCAAGCCTGGATCCGGTGAAGGCGAGTTTTTCTCTTGTTGCAACGCTGGCGGTTTTGTGATTTAACCCTACGACAAGTACTTTCATGTCAAAATACCTCTTTTTGTCATTGCGAGCCGGAGGCGAAGCAATCTTGCTTTTGGGGGGATTGCTTCGTCGCCAAGGCTCCTCGCAATGACATGTTCAAGCGCTTCATGAGAATGAATGCAGGCTCTTCATGGAGAGAAAATTTATCCCGAAAAAAGTGAATAGAACGATAAGAAAACCGATAATTGAGAGAATGGCGGCCCTCTTGCCTCTCCATCCTGCTGTCAGCCTGATATGCAGGATCAGGGCATAAATAAACCATGTTATAAGCGACCATACTTCTTTCGGGTCCCAACGCCAATAACTTCCCCAGGCGCTCTCGGCCCATAAGGCTCCGCTGATTATGGCGAGGGTCAAAAGAGGAAAGCCGAGGGTAATCAATTTATAGTTTATTTCGTCGAGCACTTGTACGCTGGGCAACCTTTTGAAAAGGCCGTGCGTATGTTTAGACTTCAGGTAATGCTCCTGCAGCAGGTACATTATGCTGATACCGAAGGCCACGGCAAACGCCGCATTGCCGAGAAAGGCCAGGAAGGTATGTATGCCCAGCCAGTAGCTTTGCAGCATGGGGCTGAGCGGACGTATTGCGCGTGGAAGCACTGATGATGAAAGCATCAATATAAACACCACCGGCAGAATAAAAGAGCCAATAATGCCTATTTTGTATCGGTATTCCAGGGAAAGGAATATGAGTACGATACACCAGGCGAAGAAGGACGCCGCCTCATGCATGCTTGTGATCGGCAGATGCCCGGCAGCGATATAGCGGTACAGAATGCTTGCCGAGTGTATCAGGAAGCCGGCGCCGGTGACAATCAGCATCAGCTGAGATGATTCCTTGCTTCCCTTGAAAAGGCCGGTAATGACTATAATGGTTACCGCAAAATAACAGGTAAGGGCCAACTCAAAAAGTATGGTCCCCATCAGAAGCAGCCAAGCTCGCAATTCCTGATTTTTATCTTCATTTCATTCGCAGCTTTTCCCACTTCCCCGGAGGGTACTTTTAACTCTTCAGCGATTTTCCGGGCAGCTGTGCAGCTGATTCTGCCGTCCACAGCCTTTACCTTCAACAAATGTTTAATCCTGTCAGGAATGTGCTCTTCAATAACTGCATCCATACACGCTAACAACTCCTTTCCCGTTTTTCTGTCTTCAGGGTCAAAATACACAACGCGGGCAGAATAAACGTCTTTATCTGGGTCATGCGGCATACTGCCTCTTGGAAATACAATAATATCAGCGTGTTTAATTAGCCGTAGTGCTGACGCCTTTTTAGTTTCGTCTCCACTAACTCCTACTGTAAATATTACTACATCGGGATTTGAAAACTCAATTGCGCTGTTTCCTTCCACGATAATGCCGTCAAGATGGGACAGCCTGTCGATTGCCATGGATACCGTCTCTTTGATCCCCTCCGGGGGGCCCTGGATCCATAACACTTCTTCAGCTCCTGCTTTGAGCAGCTTGCCGGTGTCTTTATCTTCCCGGACGAGGAGAGTCCTGTCATCAACGAGTGATGTGTACAAAGCGGTTTTCGTATATTTGATCGCGCCCCATCTGCAGTGTGCTCCGGGGCCGCGCGACCCCGAACTCAGCGCGGAAAGCAGCATTGATGCGATAGTGGTTTTCCCGGCGCCGCTATGGCTGCCGCCAACACCGATGATAAGAGGACGACCCATTACGTTGGAGTTTCTTCCATTTTCTCCTGAGCCATGTGATCACAGGCCTTGTTTTCGCAGACGAGGAACACTTCCCCGGCCTTATTCCGCTTTTCCGTTAAAAAGGGCGCACTGCATTTGGGACACTGCTTGGGCACAGGCTTTAGCCAGAGTGCAAATTTGCAGTTCGGGTAGTTGCTGCAACTCCAGAACGACCTGCCCCGTTTCGATTTCCTTTCAACAATATCTCCTCCGTCGAGCGGGCATTTCACACCGGTTGAGATCGGTTTTGTATTTTTGCATTCGGGATAACGTGAACATGCCAGGAACTTGCCGAACCTGCCGTTTTTAACTGCCATAGGCGCGCCGCATTTATCACAGGTTTCATCAGTAAGGACAGGATCCGCTTTCTGCGAGTTGTTATCACCCTCAAGCGGTTTTGTGTTTTTACACTTCGGATAGCCTGAGCATGCAAGAAAGCGCCCGTGGCGGCCCCATTTAATCACCATTGGGGAGCCGCACTTTTCGCACACCTCTTCTGTGGGGATGTCCTGAGGTTTTACCTTTGCCATGTCCTTTGAGGCCTCGTCCAGATCACGATTAAAAGGGGTATAAAAGTCTTTAACTACCTTGACCCATTTGAGGTTGTTGCTTTCAATTTCATCGAGCTCATTTTCCATTTTTGCGGTAAAGCCCATATCAATCAACTCAGGAAATTTGTCCACAAGCAGGTCATTGACGACGACCCCCAGTTCCGTCGGAAAAAATCTTTTATCTTCGTTTTTCTCCACATACTTCCTGTCCTGGATTGTGGAAAGTATCGCCGCATACGTACTCGGCCTGCCGATGCCCTTTTCTTCCAGTGTCTTTACAAGAGTGGCTTCAGTATAGCGCGGCGGAGGCTGGGTAAAATGCTGTACAGTTTTTATCTCCTGCTGCCTGAGCCGCTCTTTTTCTTTTAAGTGGGGCAGTATTGCTCCTTCTTCATCCTCAATGTCATCTTTGCTTTCCGTATAGAGGGCCATGAACCCGGGAAACCGTATTACCGTGCCGGACGTGCGCAACTCGGTCCCCTTCTGCTCAACCCCGTCGGTCCTCAAGCCGATTATGAATGTTGTCTGTTCAAGCTGGGCCGGACTCATCTGGCTTGCAATGAATCTGTTCCATATCAGACTGTAGAGATTAAATTGATCCCTGCTTAAGAAAGGTTTTACTATTTCAGGGGTCTTGTCAGGGTATGTGGGCCTGATTGCCTCATGTGCCTCTTGTGCATTCCCCTTGCTCTTATAGAAAGGTGGTTTCTCAGGCACATACTCATTCCCGAAGTTTTTAATTATGAGCTCACGGGCCCATTCCTGGGCCTCAGGAGCAATCCGGAAAGAGTCGGTCCTCATATACGTAATTAATCCGGCAGACCCCTCCTGGCCCAATTCAACCCCTTCATAGAGCTGCTGTGCCACCATCATTGTTTTCTTCACCGGAAATCTGAGCCGCCGGGAGGCCTCCTGCTGGATCGTGCTTGTTATGAATGGCGGGGCAGGGGACCTCTTCCGCAGTTTTTTCTCTATAGAAGAGAGGAAAAGATCTTTTGATTTAATGTCGTCGGCTATATCCTGCGCCGTTCCCGCATCGGTAATTAAAAAACGCCGGCCTTCCTCGCCCTCACGGTTTATGACAAGCGCGTTCTTGTATTTATAGAGGCGGGTCAGGAAATCCGCACCCTGACCGTGTTCCGCGCGAAGCAGGGCCTCGATGGTCCAGTATTCTTCCTTGTTAAAAGCCTCTATTTCCCGCTCTTTGTCTACAACAATTTTTACAGCAACTGACTGTACTCTGCCGGCACTTAAACCCCTTCTCACTTTTTTCCAAAGGAAGGGGCTGAGCTTATAACCCACCAGCCTGTCAAGGATTCTCCTGGCCTGTTGTGCTTCCACCTTATGGACATCGATATCGCCTGGATTCTGTATGGCCTCCCTGACAGCTTTCTCAGTTATTTCATGAAAGGTAACACGTTTGACCTTGCCCTTATTGCCGGGCGATTTTATATCTTCAGCTATATGCCAGGCAATTGCTTCTCCTTCACGGTCAGGGTCGGTCGCCAGATATATCATATCTGCTTTTTTGGCCTCGACTTTGAGTTCTTTCAAAATCTTTTCCTTGCCTGTAATGGTCACGTACTGAGGGAGGAAATTGTTTTCCACATCCACCCCCAGCTCTTTTTTAGGCAGGTCCTTAACATGCCCGACCGAGGCCTTTAAAATGAACTCTTTTCCCAGTATCTTATTTATGGTCTTGGCCTTTGCCGGAGACTCAACGATTACAAGACACTTCAATGTGCGTACCTCCTTCAATTCCAGGTTATATGTCGTCCGCGGCCGAAGACAAACGCATAAACTTCTTCGGCCTCAAGGTCGGTATCTTTCATAAGAACATATGAAAGAAGAGCCCTGATGGTGTCAAGTTCCGTATCATCGATATATTTTGTCAGTTCAAGGTTCATAAGCTCTTCCTTTACCGTTAAAAAATCTATGTCAAAGGCGCTTACCTTTTTCAGCATATCGTCAGCGTCGTATCCCTTATCAATGAGTTCTTTTGCAAGAACTCTCAGCACTTCAATTAATCGTCTGGCCAAATATCCTCCTTGACGGTCTCGTAAAAAGTCCATATGCTGCGTTGCGCTGCATCCTTCGTCACTGCGGCGTACACAACGTACGCCTCATTTCTCAGGATTTGCGCGCCTTGCCTATGAACTTTTTACGAAACCGTCCGTTTTTAATCTTGTTGAGCACTTTTTACGAGTGCGTCAAGTTTAAAGTATAGAAAAATTATTACCGGCTGTCTGGCGGACCAGCCCTTTAATTTCAAGTCCGAGCAAAAGTCCTGAAAGACGGGCAGCGGGTATTTTGAGTTCTCTGACAATATGGTCTATATGCTTCGAATCGCTCCCCAAAATGTTACATATTGCCTTTTCTTCATCATTTATTTCAAGTCCCCGGGCCTGGGTCCCTGAAAAGTCGAAGGCTTTTGCGGGTGCAGCCTGGGTTTCCGAAAAATCGCAGACTTTTTGGGGTTGAGACGGGGGCGCGGCTTTCACTAACCGCAATAGCCCCTTTATCTGAGGGGACAACTCCTCTATTATATCTTCAGCACTTTGAACAGGTTTGGCCCCCTTTTTGATTAAACCATTGGTCCCCCGGGCATTGCCTGATGTGATATTACCGGGAACGGCAAATATATCCTTGCCTTGCTCCAGTGCGAACCCCGCTGTAATAAGTGAGCCGCTGCGCGTCGTGGCCTCTACGACAAGCACCCCGAGGGAAAGCCCGCTTATAAGCCTGTTTCTTCTGGGGAAGTTTTTTCTCTCAGGAGGCGTCCCCAAAGGGAATTCACTTATCACGCATCCCGACCTGGAAAGGGCCGCCATCAGCTCTTTGTTCTCCGCAGGATAACAGATATCGAGACCGCACCCCAGCACTGCAATGCTTCTGCCGCCTGCATTCAGTGCTCCGGTGTGGGATACAGTATCGATGCCCCGGGCCATACCGCTGACAATGGTAAGCCCTGTGGAAGCAAGTTCGTATGACAGGTCCGCGGCGATCTTTCTGCCGTACTCGCTCATATTCCTGGAACCTACCATGGCGAGTGCGAAGCGGTCCTCTTCTATCAGGTCTCCTTTTGCATAAAGGATTGGAGGGGCGTTGTCCAGATGGCTTAGGGGCTCGGGATATTCTTTATCGAAGAGCGTGACAATTCGTATTTTGTGGTGTTCAGCTTTTTCTATCTCCTTCTCGATTTTGCCCCAGGCCTTAAATTCCTTTATCCTTTTTGCCTTTAATGGGCTTATTTCTCCAACTGAGGACAGCTCGGAAACTCCTGCGCTGAATACGGCTTCCGGAGTATGGAATGCCGAAAGAAGCCGCCCCGTCGTAACGGGCCCTATGTCCTCTATAAAAGAAAGGGCCAGCAGGAATTTCAAGTCATTCATATTTTGTGAAGATATCTGTTTTTCCATATGGCCTGTAAGGCAGCTATTTTTTCTGAAGGCCCTTTAACCTTAGGGCGTTAAGTTTGATGAACCCTTCAGCATCTTTCTGATTATATACCTTATCGGCCTCAAACGTTGCAAGTTCCGGGTTGTAAAGCGAATAGGGCGATCTTCTGCCCGCAACTATACAATTCCCTTTATATAATTTAAGCCGCACCTTACCAGTGACATTTTTCTGGATACCGTCCATCAGCAACTGCAGGGCCTCCCTTTCGGGCGCAAACCAGTAGCCGTAATAAACAAGCTCTGCATATTTAGGAATAAGCGAGTCCCTCATATGCATTACCTCTCTGTCAAGCGTTATTGATTCTAGCGCCCTGTGGGCCGTGTGGAGGACGGTCCCGGCCGGAGTTTCGTAAACGCCCCTGGATTTGATGCCTACATACCTGTTCTCAACTATGTCTATTCTCCCAATGCCGTTCTCACCTGCTATAGTATTGAGCTTTTCGAAAAGGTCCACCGGCGACATGGGCCTGCCGTCAAGGCCCGAGGGATTCCCCTCCTTATACTCGAGCTCGATATAGCGCGGCGTGTCGGGCGCCTTTTCAGGAGACGCCATCATGGTATACATATCTTCCGTGGGTTCTGCCCAGGGGTCTTCCAGTATGCCGCCTTCATAACTGATATGGAAGATGTTTCTGTCAGTACTGTACGGTTTCTCCTTTGTGACGGGCACCGGAATGCCATGTCTCGCAGCATACTCTATGAGCGACTGCCGTGAGTTGAAGGACCACTCGCGCCATGGCGCTATGACCTGTATATCGGGTTTCAGTGCGTAATAAGCGAGTTCAAAGCGGACCTGATCATTGCCTTTGCCGGTGGCCCCGTGGGCTACGGCATCCGCCTTTTCCTTCAGCGCAACAGCTATTTGCTTTTTTGCTATCAACGGCCGCGCAATGGAGGTGCCCAGCAGGTAAGCGCCTTCATAGATCGCATTTGCGCGAAGCAAAGGGAAAATGTACTCACGCACGAATTCCTCTCTCAGGTCCTCAACGTATGCCTTGACAGCGCCGGTCTTAAGCGCTTTTTCATAGACGGCGTTCAGATCTTCACCCTGGCCCAGGTCTGCACAGAAAGCAATGACTTTGGCATTGTAGGTTTCGATCAGCCACTTTATTGCGATAGAAGTATCAAGACCTCCGGAATAAGCAAGTACAACCTTTTTCACCATTTTGTTCTCCATTCATTGCAAGTTTGCGATTCATACACCTTATCATAAAAAATAATTTTTTGTGAAGTCGACCAGGGCCATTATCCTTTTGCCTTTTGCCTTTTGCCTGTATTATACTTTGATATGGAAACTATACGGATGCCCCGCTTAATGCAGGAAACTTCAAAAAGGCATCTTTGCAAGGGGAAAACAATTGGTTTTGTGCCGACGATGGGCGTTCTGCACGCTGGCCATCTAAGCCTTATAAAGAGGGCCAAAAGCGAGAATGACATTGTCGTGGTCAGTATTTTTGTTAATCCCCTGCAGTTCGGACCGGGAGAGGATTTCGGCAGGTATCCGCGGGACGTCGAGAATGATATGGAGAAACTGCGGGCGGCGGACGCAGATATTCTGTTGCTCCCGGAGGATAAAAACCTCTACCCGGATGGGTTCGCTTCTCATATTACCGTAGAAGGTATTTCAGACCGGCTTTGCGGTGCTTTCAGACCCGGCCATTTCACCGGTGTCGTTACTGTGGTTTGTAAATTATTCAATATTGTAAAACCGACCAGGGCCTATTTTGGGCAGAAAGACTTCCAGCAGACTGTTGTTATCAATAGGTTGGCAGTTGACCTGAATATGGATATTGAAGTAGTTACCTGCCAGACTGTTCGTGAGAGTGACGGTCTTGCCATGAGTTCAAGAAATGCATATCTGAGTGCCGGCGAACGAGCAGCGGCTAATGTTTTGTATAAGGCCCTGTCGCGCGCTTCAGAGATGATTAAAGCGGGCGCTTGCGGGCCGGAAGAGGTGAAGAATAAACTTACAGCACTGCTCGGAGAAGGACCGCTTGTTTCCGATATTCAATACGCAGGTATCTATGATCCGGAGACCCTTGTCGAACTCGATGAGTTCAGGCAGCAGAACCTTGTAGCTGCTGCGATCAAGATCGGCGGTACCCGGCTTATTGATAATGTGCTCGCTTCGGGAAAAGCAGGCAGAGGTTAAGGTTAAGGCAGAGGTAAAGCGAAAAAATAAAAAATGTTTTTTTAGCTTTTCTTTTACCTTAACCTTAACCTCTGCCTGCCTTTTTCACATTGATGTTTTTACTAATTTAGGAATTACGACAACACCGCCTGGACTCACGTGAAACCGTTTCCTGTCCTCATTAATGTCATACCCTATCACTGTGTCCGACGGTATGTATACTTCTTTGTCGATAATGGCCCTGCGGATTTTTGCGTGTCTCCCTATCTCGACATTTTCCATCAGAATAGATTCTTCTATATGCGCCCAGCTGTTTATTCTGACATTCGGCGATAAGATGGAATTCTGGACCCTTCCCCCGCTTATTATACAGCCGTCGCAGACAGTAGAATCAAGCGCAAGGCCCAGTCTCCCGCCCTTATACTCCTGGGCGAAGACGAATTTTGCCGGAGGACTCTGCACCTTGCGCGTACGAATAGGCCAGCTGCTATCATAAAGGTTCAATAGAGGGTCTACCGAACAGAGGTCCATATTGGCCTCCCAATACGCGTCAAGCGTTCCGACATCACGCCAGTATTTGGCTGCCTTTTTGTTTTCATCTTTAAAATTGTATGCGAAGAGCCGTCCCTTTTTAAGCAGGTTGGGAATAATATCTTTGCCGAAATCGTGTGCAGTCGACGAAGCCGCATCCTTTTTAAGTTCTTCGATAATCATATCGGTGTTAAAGAAGTAAACACCCATGGATGCTACGCACCGGTCTGTATTATGCGGAATAGTCTTGGGTTGTTCAGGTTTTTCTTCAAAGCCGATTATCTTCCATTCATCGTCGACCTCCATTACGCCCAGGGAGGATGCCATTTTCTTATCTACCTCAATCGCTGCAACCGTGCCTATTGCATTCTTTTCTTTGTGAAAGGCCAGCATTTCAGAGTAGTCCATCTTATAGATGTGGTCTCCGGAGAGGATGAGGATATAGGGAGAAGCCTCCCTTTCGATAAAATATATGTTTTGATATACTGCATCGGCGGTGCCGGTGTACCACTGCTCGCTGACCCGTTGCTGGGGAGGGATGGAGAAGAAGAATTCGTTCAACTCGGGATTAAAGAGAGTGGCCCATCCGAGGGCCAGGTGACGGTCCAGCGAGAGCGATTTGTATTGCGTTATGACCGCCATCTTTCTAATGTTGGAATTGAGACAGTTGCTCAGTGTGAAATCGATTATGCGGTATTTGCCTCCGAAAGGGACTGCGGGCTTTGCACGGTGGATGGTCAGGGGATGCAGGCGCTCGCCCTTGCCGCCGGCCAGAATAATTGCCAGCACATCCTTCATCTCGCTATCCTTTTTAATCGACGGCATATACAAATGTTATCAGTGCCAGGTGTAAGTGTCAAGTGTTTTACTGTGTTATAATTTTATTGTGAGTAATAATAGAGGGTCTGCTTTTTGGGGCCTCCTGCTTTTTCTTTTCTCAATCCTTGCCGGCGCCGCGGGTTATGCGGCCGGCGTGTCCGCCGGTACTGCAGGTGCAGTGACGCCGGTTAAAAAAGTGCTTTTAATTACTGTGAACGGCATTATCAATCCCGTTGCTTCTGAATATATCGGCGGCGCCGTCAAGCAGGCAGCGGATTTGAAAGCAGAGGCCCTGATTATTGAGCTTGATACGCCCGGAGGCCTTGACAGTTCAATGCGCAGTATTATCAGGGAGATCCTCAAATCTCCTGCGCCTGTTGTGGTCTATGTGGCGCCGAGCGGTTCTCGTGCCGCATCAGCGGGAGTTTTTATCACGCTGGCAGCTCACATTGCTGCAATGGCTCCAGGGACCAACATCGGGGCCGCGCACCCTGTCCAGATAGGAGAGCAGATGGATAAGGTCATGTCCGAAAAAGTGACCAATGACGCTGCCGCATTCATAAAAACACTTGCAACTCAGCGGGGGAGGAATGCACGCTGGGCGGAAGACGCCGTGCGGAAGAGCGTTTCAATTACTGAAACCGAGGCTTTGAAACTCAGAGTAATTGATCTCATTGCAAAGGATGTTGCGACCTTGCTTTCCGATCTTGACGGGAGAAAAGTTGCAACGGCTACTGGAGAACACGTGTTGAACACGGCCGGAGCTGAAGTTGTCGAGCGTGAAATGAGCTTGAGAAATAAGATATTGGATTTGATCAGCAATCCCAATGTGGCCTACATTCTGATGCTCCTGGGTTTTTACGGCCTTTTTTTTGAATTGACCAATCCGGGAGCGATCTTCCCCGGAGTAATGGGCGGAATTTGCCTTGTCCTCGGATTTTACGCTCTGCAAACTTTGCCGGTGAATTATGCGGGCTTGATGCTTATTATTATGGGAATAGTTTTTTTCGTCCTTGAATTAAAGATTATATCTCACGGCCTGCTTACTGTCGGCGGCATAATGGCGCTTATCTTCGGATCCCTAATGCTTTTCGAATCCCCGTTGCCGTTCTTTAAACTTTCACTGGCCGTCATTATTCCTGTTGTTCTTATAACAGCTCTGTTGTTCGTATTTACGGCCAGGCTTGCCTACAAGGCATTCAAAAGAAGGCCGCTTACCGGCGCTGATGGTCTCATAGGTCTTGAAGGTACTGCGAGTACCGATATTACGCCTCAAGGAGGGACCGTTCGTGTTCATGGCGAATTGTGGTCGGCCTGGTCCGATGCGCTTGTCCCTGCAGGCAGCGCTGTTGTAGTCGAAGCTCTGCAGGGACTTAAACTGAAGGTGAGAAGGGCGCTTCCTTGAAAAAATAGGCGAGCCTTCCTTAAAATAGGTGTCAGCATGAAAGCCCTTGTTACCGGTGCGACAGGTTTTATAGGGAGCCATCTTACTAAGGCTCTCATAAATAAAGGTTTTGGAGTCACCTGCCTGGTGAGGAACACGTCGAACGTAAACTATATTGAGGACCTGAATGTCAGGCTGGTGCGGGGTGATTGTATCCAGAAAGAATCTTTGTATGAGGCGGTGGCAGGGGTTGATTATGTCTTCCATCTTGCGGGGTTGACAAAGGCGTGTTCCGAAGCGGCTTTTGCAGACGCAAATGTAAAAGGCACCGGGAACGTGATGCAGGCCGTGCTCGAAAAAAATAGCGGCATCAAGCGCTTTGTTTATATAAGCAGTCTCGCCGCCGCTGGTCCGAGCCGCGATGGGGTCCCGCTGAAAGAGGATTGTTCTGCTGTACCTGTTTCACTCTATGGGAAATCCAAGCTGGCGGGGGAGCAATTGGTCCTGAAGCACAGGAACGAGATCCCTGTTGTTGTCATCAGGCCATCTGCCGTATACGGACCTCGGGACAAGGACATGCTTGTTTTTTTCAAGATGGTGAATGCGGGTGTGGCGCCTGTATGGGGTACCAGCCATTATTCTTTTGTATATATTGAAGACTTGATACATGGTATACTACTTTCTGCTCATGACGAAAATGCGTGTGGGGAGATTTTTTTTATGTCAGATGGCGTCATTTACTCCTCTGATGATATTATTAATGCAATAGCCGATGCGGTCAGGAAGCGGCCCGTAAAACTCAAAATCCCGCGATTTATCATGTCTGTCGCAGGGTTTATTTCAGAACGGTGCGGCAAGTCGTCTATTATTAATGCCGATAAGATACGGGAACTCAAACATTTAAACTGGGTATGCGACATGTCAAAAGCAGCAGAGAGGCTGAAATTTGAGCCTCGGGTAAAAATCAAGGAAGGAGCAAGATGGACATCTGATTGGTACAGGATCCATCAGTGGTTATGACCGAAACAACCGATATATTTGAAAAGTGCTTTAAGTTTACAACCGCAAAGGAACTCCAGCACGCCGGACTCTATCCGTTTTTCAGGATAATCGAAAGCGCTCAGGATCCCGAAGTGATTTTGAATGGCAGGAAGATGATAATGGTGGGTTCGAATAATTACCTGGGCCTTACAAATCATCCGAAAGTAAAAGAAGCGGCAATAGAGGCGACAAGGAAATACGGGACGGGATGCGCCGGCTCCCGTTTTCTCAATGGTACATTGGATATTCATGTAAAGCTGGAGGAAAAGCTGGCCCGTTTTATGAGGAAGGAGTCGGCGCTTGTGTTTTCTACGGGATTCCAGGTGAATCTGGGAGTTATATCGGCGCTGGTGGGTAAGGATGATGTAGTAATTATCGACAAGATGGACCATGCCAGTATCGTGGACGGCTGCAAATTATCCTATGGCGAGGTCAGGCGGTTCAAACACAACGATATGATAGATCTCGATAGAATATTTTCCGAAAATAACGGGCGGGGGAAGATGCTGGTTGTTGATGGAGTGTTCAGCATGGAGGGCGACATTGCCAACCTGCCTGAAGTAGGGCGAATAGCAGGCAATTACGGCGCCCGTCTTATGGTGGATGACGCTCATGGAATCGGAGTTCTCGGGAAGACGGGGCGCGGTACTGCAGAACACTTCGGAATGGAAAATAAGGTAGATCTGATTATGGGCACGTACAGCAAGTCGCTCGCTTCTATCGGAGGTTTTATTGCCGGCAATGAGGATATTGTACATTATATCAAACATTTCGGACGTTCTTTGATGTTCAGTGCCAGTCCGCCGCCTGCCTCTGTAGCAGCAGTGAGTGCTGCCATCGATATTATCGAGAGTGAACCCGAGCGGCGAGATATGCTATGGAATAATACCAATAAAATGATGCAGGGCTTTAAAGATCTCGGGTTTCAGACTGGACCCAGCCAGACGCCCATAATACCCATAATCGTCGGAGAGGACGAAACCGCCTTCCGGTCCGTGATGATGCTTCAGGAGGAAGGTGTGTTTGCCAATGTAGCTGTCTCTCCCGCAGTGCCGCAGGGGAAGGCGCTTATCAGGACAAGCTATATGGCTACGCATACGGATGAGCAACTTTCTAGCGTACTTGAAGCGTTTAAGAAGGTCGGTAAATCAATGGGACTTATCTGATGAAACTATCAGGAGATACTATCGAGGTCAGAGAGTCAGGGACAAAGACTGACCTTAACGCCTTTATAAAATTCCCATTTTCACTATACGCCGGAGACCCTTATTATGTCCCCCAGTTAGTGCGGGACATGAAAACTCACTATTCCACCAGTAACCCTTTTTTAAAGCAGGCTGAAGTCAAATTTTTCCTGGCCTTTAAAAACGGGAGGCCCGCCGGTCGCATTGTTTCCATTGTCAACCCTGAGCATAATAGTTTTCATAAGGACAACGCAGGATTTTTTGGTTTCTTTGAGAGCGTCAATGATTCTCGCGTTGCAGACGCCCTTCTCAAGACTGTCTACGATGAGTTGAGGAAACAGGGCCTGAATATAATGCGGGGTCCTATGAATTTCTCCACTAATGACGAATGCGGATTTCTTATTGAAGGGTTTGACAGCCCCCCGGTGCTTATGATGTCCTACAACCCGCCTTATTATAATGAATTGATGGAAGACTGGGGGCTGGCGAAGGCCAAGGACCTCTACGCATATAATTATACTTTTACCGGCACGCCGCCCGAAAAGGTCGTGAGGGTCGCTGCGCTGGCCGAGAAAAAAGGGATAACTGCAAGGCCTATCGACATGAAAAATTTCTTGCATGATATGCAATTGTTCAAGGATATTTATAATTCTGCATGGAAGGACAACTGGGGATTTATTCCGCTGTCTGATGAAGAAATTTCCTATAGTGCGGAAAGGATGAAACCCCTGGTTGTACCTGAGTTCACGCTGATTGCTGAAAAAGATGGAGAACCTGTCGGCTTTTTAGGATTCCTGCCTGATTTTAATTCGGTGTTAAAGCACATGCACGGCAAGCTGACGCCTGTTACGCTCTTTAAAGCGCTATATTACTCTAAAAAAATCACTGCGCTGAGGGTCCTTCTTTACGGAATCAAACCGGAATACAGAAACCGGGGCGTTGAGGCGTTGCTCCTTGCGAAGGGTTATAAGAATATCGTGCAGCGGGGCGGGTACAGGAATGTAGAATTTTCATGGATTCTTGAGGACAACTTTCGGGTGCAAAGGATAATTGAAATGTTCGGGGCCTCGTTATACAAGAAATACAGGATATACGAGAAGAAAATAGGCACTGGGCAATAGGCGATGGGCAATAGGCCAAAGACAATAAAAGAGACAGAGCCTTTTTCTTTACCTATAGCCTATAGCCTATAGCCTATAGCCTATAGCCCTTATATCCCTTTATATTTATTAATAAATTATGATATTTTAATATTAATGTCAAAATTACTAAAAGAGCGCAGGGAAGGACTTGGGAAGGAACTTCAGGCGATTGCTGAAGTGACCCGCATAAAAGGCGCATATCTAAGATCCATAGAAGAGGAAGAGTTCGAGAAGCTCCCGGTTGAGGTTTATACAAGGGGATACATCAGAGAATATGCTGAATTTCTTGGTATCCCGGCGGATATTGCGCTTGGGCCATACGAAAGCTATCTTCGGGAGAATAAGGCCGGGAAAGAAAAAGAGACGTATAACAACGAAAAAACAGTTGCTACTTTTACAAGAGAGACAGCTGAAAGCCTCGAAGCGTTTAAATTGCGCGGCGAACCGGAAGATGTGGACCTGCTGCTCTTACCCGGAGGTGCTTCCCGTCGCTCGTTCAAAACTTTCCCATTCAAAATGTTATGGATTTTTCTTGCAGTTGCTCTTGCAGCCGGCATATACTTTTTTTTGTCTGAAATGAAAAATACTCCACCTGCAACACAGGCTAATCAGCAGACTGTACAGGTATCTCCTCCGGCGTCCTTGAATCCACAGTCTCCTGAGCAGTCAACAGCTCCTGCTGCCAAAGGTACTAATATCACCGAGATGAACAAAGGGGTGGATAAACGTCCGGCACAAAAGGACTCAAACGTCAGGTTGTCATCAAAGCAGGGAAAGCCTCAATTGCAGGGTGGAAATAGTACGGCAGCTAAAAAGAAGCATATGCTCAATATTGATGCTACTGACAGCGTCTGGATAAGGGTTGTTATAGATGGCGCTGAAAATAAGGAGATGCTTTTGAATCGGGGGGACAAGGTCGGTTTCGGGGCCAATGAATCTTTCGTTCTTACCGTGGGAAATGCTGCAGGCGCCAAGATTGTCTTTGACGGTAAATCTTTTGAAGACCTTGGCGCCAAAGGTGAAGTGGTGAGACTTAACTTTCTTCATTCCGCCCTGCAACAGTCCCCTGTAAAACAAAATGAGTCAAAGCAGACCTCTGAACAGTCTTCAGAACCTGTACCTTCCCATGAAGCGCCTGGTCCCTCGGAGCGCTGACCCGAAAAATGCATTTGGAAACCGCAGAGTGCACAGAGGAGAGAATGAGAACACTGAGAGGAATAAATATTTTAAAAAACTATACGAAGCTCTGTGTTCTCTGTGGTTAATTTTGACAATGATCAAAGAATTTCTCTGCGTCCTCTGTGGTTAATTGCATTATTGGGATATCAACAGGATTAGTTGCCGATGATTACAAAAGAATTCCTGTCATCATTTTTCAGAGAAAAGGTCACCAGGCCGCTCAGCTTCAATGACGTCGTATTATGGCTGGACCTCTCACCTTCTGAAAGACGCAAACTTAAACGGTTGCTGAAGGAAATGATTGGTGAGGGGACAATTGTAAGAACGAGAAACGGACTGTACGGACCCGCTGAAGAGATGAATCTTGCAACGGGGTATTTTGAGGCCCATCGTGATGGATACGGATTCGTAATCTCTGAACAGCCCGGAGAGCGGGATATTTTTATCCCGGCGCGGGCCACGCTCGGAGCGATGAATAATGACAGGGTCCTGGCTCGTATTGAGCAGCGGCACAGGCGCGAAGGCAGGATAATACGGGTGCTTGAACGTTCTCATACCAGGATAACCGGAACATTCGAGGTCGGCAGATCGGCGTCATACATAAAACCGAAGAACAGGTCGGTACCATTTGACCTTTATGTAGCGCCACGAGATGCAGGCAAAGCCGTAAGCGGCGATAGTGTTATTGCCGAGATACTAAGCTATTCTACTGATAAACGCCCACCTGCCGGCCGTGTCGTTAAAGTCCTGAAAAAGCCCGAAACCCCTTTAGATGAAGTCGAACTTATTATTGATGAAATGAACCTGCCGAGAAGATTTCCTGCTGAAGTGCTGGAAGAGGCCCGGGCGCTGAATGAGGAGTCGCGGGAGTCCCTGGCTGGAGGCTCAAAATCGCGGAGAAGGACCGATCTTCGCCATCTCCCGACAGTGACTATTGATGGGGAAAAGGCAAAAGATTTCGATGATGCGGTGTCCATAGAGAAAACTGAAGGTGGTTATCGCCTCTGGGTCCATATAGCGGATGTCGGGTATTATGTGCGGTGGGGCTCAACGATTGATCTGGAGGCCCGAAAGAGAGGGACGAGCGTTTACTTCCCGGACAGGGTCATCCCCATGCTCCCGCCGGAACTGTCCGAAGACCTTTGCAGTCTGAGACCGGCAGAAGACCGGCTTGCTTTTACTGTTGAAATGGAATTCGGCGCCCGGTCCGATGTAAGGTCTGTCCGGTTCTATCCAAGTCTTATAAGAAGCGATGCGCGGATGACCTACACATCCGTGAAGAAAATCCTCGTGGACCGGGACCCTGAAGAGCGCCGGAGTTATAAGCACCTTATTGGTGAATTCGAACTCATGGGTGCGTTGTGCAAGGCACTTAAAGAGAAAAGACTTAAACGCGGCAGCCTTGATTTTGATCTGCCTGAACCGGAGGTGCTGCTTGATATGCAGGGCCGCCTCGAAGCGATTATAAAAACGGAGAGGAATTTCGCGCATATGATCATAGAGGAGTTCATGATCGCGGCAAATGAGGCGGTCGCGGAGTATATTGAAAGGCTTGATATTCCGTTTCTTTACAGAGTGCATGAGGAACCCGACCCCCTGAAACTCGAAAATATCGTAAAAATGATGAATACCCTTGGCATAATCAGGAGCAATAAGGGATTAAAACCGCGTGATTTTCCTGCTTTGCTCAGACAAATAAGCGGTAAGCCTGAAGAGGAGATCCTTAACCATATGATTCTAAGAAGCCTTAAGCAGGCGCGCTATAGTCCGGTGAACGCAGGCCATTTCGGACTTGCCTCTGCCTCCTATACTCACTTCACTTCACCGATCCGAAGGTATCCGGACCTTGTGGTCCACAGGATTTTGAGAGCTGTGCTCCCCAAAAATCAGTTGAGCGACCGGCAGACAAAGGAACTCGGGTCGCTTTTGCCTGATATTGCGTTTACCTCATCAAAAACGGAGCGGCAGGCAGATGAGTCTGAGAGGGTGGTTTTGAAAGCAATGAGGGTGTGGCTTATGCGCGATAGGGTAGGCGATGAATTCGAGGGCACTATCATATCGGTTATGCCGCATGGGGTGAGAGTGCGGCTCAAAGATTATTATGTGGAAGGGTTGCTCCATATTTCCTTCATGACCGATGATTTCTACCGGTACGATGAAAAGGAAATGAGTCTTTACGGTGTTCACAAAAAAACGAAGTTGGTACTTGGTAAAAGTCTGACCGTCAGAATTGACAAGATCGATATGCAGGACAGGGAAATACTCTTCGGCATATGACGACGGTTTCGTAAAAAGTCCATATGCTGCGTTCCACCCCAGCAAGTCTGCGCCTTGCCGGGGACCCCGGGCGTTGCGTTGCATCCTTCGTCACTGCGGCGTACACAAAGTATGCCTCATTCCTCAGGATTTGCGCGCCTTGCCTATGAACTTTTTACGAAGCCGTCTGGCTTTTTGCCTTATAGATGGAAATGACACAATCATTAAAACAGGAACTCGATAGGTTTTACAGCGACTACGACTTCCAGGGACGTGTCTTGCATGATCCCATAGAATTGCCGCATCAGTATGCAAGACCTGAAGACATCGAAGTAAGCGGCTTTATCGCCTCCTGCTTTGCTTATGGCAAGGTAACGCTGTTTAAGCCGGTAATTAAATCGCTATTGAGCAGGATGGGTCAAAGTCCCTGCGACTTTCTCCTTCATTTTAATGTCCGAAGGCAGAGAGACCTATTTACCGGATTGCATTATCGCTTTAACAGGAACGAAGATGTTATAGGTCTCCTGTATGTATTAAGCAGAGTTATCAGAAAGTTTGGCAGCCTGGAGGCTGCTTTTAAAAGGCATTACAGAAAGGGCGATTCATCTGTAGAAGCAGGGTTGGCCGGGATTATAGATATTTTTTTGGGTATGGATGCGGCTGCAGTGTATGGAGATGAGTTGAAAAGGGACGGGTTGCTCCAGTTTTTCCCCTCTCCTTCGCGCGGCAGCGCCTGCAAGCGTATGAACATATTCTTGAGATGGATGATAAGGGACCGTGATATAGATTTCGGTATATGGACTGGAATTCCAAAAAATAAACTTGTTATCCCTCTTGACGTACATATCGCACGCATTTCACGATGCCTGGGTTTCACCCGGAGATCGACACAGGATTGGAAAACGGCGGTCGAAATAACCGAATCTCTTAAAACTATGGACCCGGAAGATCCGCTTAAATATGATTTCGCCCTGTGTCATCAGGGAATATCCGGTGTTTGCAGCACAATGCATTGCGATGAGTGTGCATTGTTTGGGAAGGCGGACACTTAATCGGCTGTCTCTGTGTTCTGGCTTAAAGCCCGGCTTAAAAGCCCCTACTGTTGGCTACTGTTGGCTGTGGTTAATTTGTCAATAAATGGAGGAATAACAGAAAGACCATGAAATGGAAAAATACAAATCTGCAAACACGCCTTTACCTTATTACCGCTGTTATATTGCTGGTTGGTTTGGGTAGTTCCATCCTGATTTATCTGACAGCTGAGTATGATTCGGACAATGTTTTGGATTTTGAAAATTCAAAGATGTTTATACATGACCTGGAACTCTATGGAGGAAAGGCGAATGTGCTTGCGGATGAGTTCAGGAATTGGTTTGCAGGGTTATGGCATGGGAAATCGCTGGCATACACAGTAGCCTGCTTTACCATTGTTGTATCTTTTGGGATTTTTTTTGTTGCCAATCACTTGCCGCCTGCCTCGAAATCTGACCAGCGATGAATTCAGGATAATCAAATCCCACATATGGACGGGGCTCGATATAATCCAGAAAGTTAAATACAACGCCGTCAGCAAAAAGGCAGAGGACGTAATCTTTTACCATCGCGATAATTAGAACGGCAAAGGTTGAAAAGAAGGCGCAGCAGGAAGAAGCAAACAAGGCGGCATGGAACGACACAATGAAGCAGATGAAGCTTGCCTATAATGAGGACACTAATGGCGAGTGGGGGCAATGAGCCGGTATCAGACAGCGGAGGAGGCGGCCATTCGGTATTTGCCGCAGCCTTCATTAATGCCTTCAGTGAAGTGGACAAGCCGGTATTCACCGTTGAAGAACTGTTTCATGGGCGCATAAAGGCGAGCGTGGCCGGGAAATCAGAGCAGTTGCCGGAGTACAGTATCATAAGGAATTCGGGAGACGACGGGGGAGATTTTGTCTTTCAGCTTGCGAGTGCTCACATAGCCTCACCTGAAGTGAAAGTCCCGGACGTGCAGCTAACCGAACCAACAAAGGAAGATTTCAGTCTTGATGACCTTGAAAAAAAAGGGGAGCAGGTAGAGGCCAACAAGTCAGAGTGGAGCGCTAAGCTTAAAAAGATGCAAACAGCCTACAATCGGGTACTGGCATACGAGAAAAAGGATGTACCCCCGGACCTTAAAGTTGCGGCATGGGAAAGGTTTATAAGCGCATTCAGCGAGAAAGACCCTTATTCCAACGAAGACGAAGAGATGCGTCAGAAGGCTCAGAAAGCGATAGAGAAGTGGCAGGCGGAGCAGAAATCTGAGCAGAAAAAGAAAGAAGAAACAATATTAGCGATGGGTGCGAGACCAAAGACAGGAGGGGGCGCATACACTGACCCTACCACAGGCATGGAGTTTGTGTATGTGAAAGGCGGGTGTTACCAGATGGGGGATACCTTGCATCCTGTGGGCACAAAGAGCCCAAACGGATTGGGGCTGTATGACATGAGTGGAAATGTTTGGCAGTGGACAGCGGATTGGTACGGAGAGAATTATTACGGTGAAAGCCCGAAGAACAATCCTGCAGGCCCTTACAGTGGGCAGTATAGAGTGCTTCGCGGCGGCTCCTGGGGCACTATACCGGCGGACGTTCGCGCAGCTAGACGGTTCAGGAGGATGTCAACGCGGCGGAACCTCGACATCGGTTTCCGTCTGGCCCTTTCCGCCCGGTAGTTATATTCTGAGTTCTGAATTTCTATTTTCTGCTGTAGCCCCGGGTACAGGGGCTATGCCCCTGTTCGCTGCAAATTTTTTGTCAGGCGACGTGGCTTCGACTGTTTCAGGCGCTCACCATTTTTTCAAAATCCCTATCCAGTTTCTCAGTCTGAATCCTCAGGTGCGTTATGGAAGCCGACAGTTCCCCTAATATGTCCTCTTTCTGGTTCTTTGAGAGGTGATCAACTTTCAATGCCTCGATATATTTAACCGCAGTCAGGCACTCCTGCTCTAACTCATCCAGAATGGGGGTTATATCCCTCGGTTTCACAAATGCTGTTTTTTTCATGATTGCACCCTCTTTTTTGCTTTGTTGATGTTAGCTTTAAACGCGTCTATTTCAGTCTGCCAGTGCTGAAGCAGGCCATAATCCGGAGACTCTTTCAATTTCTCCAAGTTGATCTTTAACTCATGATCTGAGATTCTTTTCAACAGACTTGCTATCCTTTTCTTTAAAGCCTTTTTCCCCACGAGTCTATTATAGCCCATAAACAGCTTAATTCACATTTGAAACATTAAACGCCGGCATACAGAGGTTAGTTTTATGACCGCTGAGGAAGCGTCAGCGGTCGGATCATTAACAAAAAAATAACTTCCCTTTCCCAAAAAAACGCGCCGCTATTGCGGCGGAGAATAAGGGGGTGGTGATGGAGGAGCTTGAGGAGGCTCGTAAATCGGCTGTTCATAGTTAAGGTCCGGCGGTGGTGGTGGTGGCGGCATTCTCCTTACACGACTGACCGGCGCCATCACTCCCGGAACCTGGTTGCCCTTTGAATACATGCATTGTGTATATGCGATATCGTATCTGCGCTGTGCCTCCCAGCCATAAACCCGCCCTGAGTTTGCTCCTGAGGCGGTCCCGACAAGAAGACCGCTTCCGGCGCCTATGGCCGCGCCGGCGCCGGCATGACCTGATGCGGCGCCAATGGCCGCGCCTAAGCCCGCGCCGATGACCGTGCCTACGGCGGCCCCTTGGACAGTATTCTGATTCATAGTCTCCTGAGCGGACTGTCCGATCTGCTGTCCTGCCCACTGCCTGCAGATGGCGTCATCAGCCTGAAATTCCTCAAAGGACTTTCCAGTGCCCGGCATCACCGAAACGCTTGGACCCGTTGGGACTGTTGCACATCCGGTCACCGTCAACATCAACAGCAACGTTAGAAATGGAAAGATGTTTAGTCTGAGTTTCATTATGCCGTTACCTCCTCTGGTCCGTGGGAGCCTGAGCTGGTTGCCCATTCGACTCATAGTCCGGTGGAACCGAACGCGGCACAACCCTCATCCATCCACCAGGACACTTTTTTACATAGGGGTAATAACCCTGAGGATTTCCGCAGAAATACCAATAACTCTGTTCCTCGGGCTGCGGGGCCGGCTGGACATATTGCTGAGGCTGCTGCTGGATGACAACAGGCGGAGACGCATAGTATGGATTGTAGCCGTCATAGTACGGATTGTAATACGGCTGTCCCCACAACCACGGATCCCATCCCCATCCCGGACCTATCCAACCGCCTCCCCTCCAACCGCCTCCCCAGTGGCCCCGGTCGAACGCCTGTCCGGGCAAGGCGCTTACTAAAAGCAGCGCCAAAACAACAAAGACGACAACAAAACCTTTTTTCATTTCCATACTCCTTTGCGCACGGCATTTTGTATGATTTTACACCGATCCTTAGTGCCTCTTAGGGTCGGAACTCCTTAAATAAGTTGTTATTAATCAATGATACTAACGGAATTGTTCACTATTATATGAACATTTTAGTCCTCTCCTCTTTATTGTAGTCGATAAACAAAACCAGAAGGTTACAATAAAAAATCATGACCCCTAACTCCTTATAACTAAATTATTTCATTAAATACAGATTCCGTCAAATCTCTCCTTTTTTTGGGGGGCAGGTAAAGGTTAAAAAAGAAAAAAAGACTGTTAGTTCTTTTCTCTATCTTAACCTTAACCTTAACCTTAACCTTTACCTGTCGTTACCTCTACCCGCCTTTATTTGCGATTGACAAAAAGCAGATATTTTGAGTAAGTTGAAGGTCGTGGTCCATTATCTTTATATCCACATCCCTTTCTGCATTACAAAATGCGACTATTGTGATTTTTATTCCATTCCTGTAGGACGCTCCGGCGCGGACGGGTCCTGGAAATACGTATATGCGCTTCTGAAGGAAATGGACTTGAGGCGTGACATTGCCGGCAACCTTAGGACGGTCTACCTTGGCGGGGGTACTCCAACGCTCTTTTCCGTTGAACAAGTAGCTGCTATTTTATCAGGGGTAAGGGAAATTTTTTCTATAGCCTCCGGGGCTGAAATAACTATTGAGGCAAACCCGGGAACAGTTTCCGAAAGGCAATTGGCTGCTTTAAGGGAAACCGGAATCAACCGCGTCAGTATCGGTATGCAATCTCTTTCGGGCCGGGAGCTTTGCACACTTGGCCGGAGTCATACTGCGGAGGATTCATTTGCAGCGGTAAGCGCTGCAAGAAAGGCAGGCTTCGATAATATCTCGCTTGATTTGATATACGGGATCCCGGATCAGAATATGTATTTATGGAAAAATACAATCAGCAGGGCGATCGAGCTGTTTCCGGAGCATGTGTCGGCCTATGAGCTTACGCCGGAAGAAAGCACGATCCTGCATGCCAAACTGGCAAGAGGCGTTTATGCGCTGCCGGAAGAATCGCTTGTCATTGAAATGTATTATGCTGCGATCGAAGAAATGAAGGCGCATGGCTATTTTCATTATGAGATATCAAACTTTGCAAAACGGGGATATGAATCTGTTCACAATCTCAACTACTGGGACCGCGGTGAATACCTCGGAGTTGGCGCAGGTGCGCATTCTTTTTTTAAAGGCAAACGTAAAGGCAACATACCTGATCTCGCCAGTTATATGGAATCGATTAATAATTCAGTAATGCCGGTCAGCGAGGAGATAGCTGTTACGGAACAGGACGAGTTTACTGAAATGATCTTTCTCGGCTTAAGAAAGACTGAGGGGATCGATATGAGCCTCATACCTGATAAAGAATGGTTGCTGAAAAACAAGGCCGTCGATACCCTGAGGCGCCACGGTCTCATCGAAATCGAAGACCGCTCCCTCCGCCTTACCGGGAAAGGTCTTGTTATGAGCACAGAGGTAATGGTCCAACTTCTCAGTGAAACATAAAATTAACCATTATGTTTTTTGCCACACCTGGATTTGTGATTTTATATGATATGATTACAGTCAGGCAATGAAAAAGCTCAATAGTTTCGTCTGGAAGGTCTTTTAAAGAATGTCACCACAAAGCCCCAGCGATAAACCCTCCGAATGGAGAACCATTTCAAGTCCCAATATGTCAATTTTTTTATCTCTTTTCAGTCTTTTTAACTGATACTCCAAACTCCGTGCCTCTCTGCCATCTTTACATGATAGTACCTTTACAAGCTCAAACGGCCTCCAGGCCCTCACAAACTTGCTGCCAGTGCCGTTTGCATGGGCCTTCATACGAGCATCAAGGTCATTGGTTATCCCAATGTACAGATAATTATTCCGGCACTTGAGAACGTATACGCACCAGCCGTTGTTATTTAATTCGCCCATAGGGTTATAAGAATCATAGCTTAGAAGTTCCTGCCTGGAGGCGCCTGCTTCTGGCGCCGCTTCAGCGCCTTCTGTCGGTTAAACCGCCTGATGTTGGTACTTTTAGCTGTGGTTTCTTTTAATTCCCTCGTATTATTTGGCACTTTTAGCCGGTACGGTTATGTACTGTCGCACGCCGTTCTTGACGATCAGCACAAGGACATCGCTAGTGCTCTCGATACCGGATACAATTTTATTATATTCTTTTGCATTGACTACCGGTTTGTGGCTTATTTCGAGGATGATATCGCCTTTATTGATGATCCCAAGGGCGGGGCTGTCCTCATCGATATTGTTCACGATAACGCCCCGGTCCTTCCCGCCTATATTCATTTTCTGACGATACTCATCAGTGAGGTCCTGAACTGAAACTCCCCTTAAAGCATTATCGATTTCAACATTCGGCATGACCTCTGTCTGAACCGGCAGTTCACCGATAGTGACATTTGCTGTCAGGAGATTGCCCTCCCGGATTATCTTGACAGGCACTTGTTGGCCAGGTTTTGTTTCAGCAACCATATTTTTAAAATGGTAGGGCTCGTTTATCTTTTTGCCGTCGTATTCGACGACAACATCACCCCCTTTCATTCCGGCTTTAGCAGCGGGGCCCCCCTCAGTAACATCTACCAGCAAGACGCCGTTATCATCTTTTAATCCGAACTGCTTGGCAAGTTCAGCGGTCAGCGGCTGTATCTGAACGCCAAGCCAGCCCCGGACGACTTTGCCCTGGCTGATAATGCTGTCCATCACATTTTTTACCATATTTGACGGAATTGCGAACCCTATACCCTGATACCCGCCGCTGGTACTGAATATTGCATTGGTGACGCCTATCACCTCACCCTTTACATTTACCAGCGGACCGCCGGAATTGCCGGGATTTATCGCCGCATCAGTCTGTATGAAATTCTCATAATCGCTGATCCCCATACCCTCTCTTCCTATCGCGCTTACGATTCCCATGGTAATGCTGTGGCTGAGGCCAAAAGGGTTGCCGACTGCGAGAATTATTTCACCCGGTCTTATTTTATCGGAATTGCCCCATGGAATGGTGGGCAGGTTATTTTCATCGATCTTGATCACCGCTACATCTGTCCGTGAATCCATCCCGATAACCTTCGCCTTGTATGGCTCCTTATTATTGGCGAGTTTGACTACTATATCCTCGGCGCCTTCGATAACATGGTTGTTTGTAATGATATAGCCGTCAGACGTTGCAATAAATCCTGAACCCAGGCTCGCAACTTTTCTCTTCTGACCCCCATCGGAACGTTCCCCGAAAAACCTTTTGAAAAATGGGTCATTGAAAAATGGATTTGCAGGAGCTTTAACTGTTCGGGTCGTCGAGATATTTACCACGGCGGGCGTGACCCTTTCCGCAATTTTTGCCATCGCATCTCCGAGTTTTGTCAGAAGTTCAGTCGCATCTTTGTCTGAAATGTCAGCTCTGACCGGGACCGGGAGCACGAGTCCCAGCGAGAGGAAAAGGAGCAGGGATGCAACGAGCCTGGTTAAAGCATTACGGCGTGTAATTTTCAAAAATAATCTGTACTTCATGTATTTCTCCTCCGGTTTATGTATTTAAAGGACGTATTTCAAATTTTAACGCTTTTACGGTATTTTTATCAATACGGTAGCGCTCATCGGTACGGTGTCCTACGACCCAGACAATCTCTTTATCGCTGAGCAGCAGTGGTATGCTGTCCCTCAGATCTCTCGGCACTTTCTCGTCCACAAAATAGTCCTGGATTTTTTTTCTTTTCCCGAAGCCGGAAGGATAAAAATAGTCTCCGGGTTTTCGTGAACGGACTTCAAGCGGAAAAAAGAGTTTGCCGGCGTCAAATACGGCTTTTTGCCTGCCTTCACCGACCTTAAAACCCCCCGTTGCCAAGAGGGGATATGGAGGGGTTAGTTCCCGGATATCAATATATGTGCAACTGAGCACTATGGATGCCTCTCTGATAACAACATCTCCGGGACCCTCTATAGCATGGGTTTCGACAGCCGGGGTATGATCGGAAGTGATGGTAAGGGTTGAATACCCCTTTATGGCGCGTACCCCCCTGGGCAGGTAAAGCCTGTCGCCTGAATGGCCTGACTTTATCAACTCAAGCAACGCTTCTATATGTATAAAACCTATTCCACGGAGCCCTTCTACAGCGCTCACTGCTCTCCTGATAATTCTCCTTACGAGTGCTTTGTCCATTCTTTCCATGGGCAAAATGAGCAATTCAATAGCGGTATCGGTCTTTCTGCCTATTGATTTCATGAGTGCTTTCGTTACCTGCAGTTCAAAGTAGTTGTCCTCCTCTCTGAAAATATCGGCAGTCCTGGCAATTGTTGTTGCCATATCGGGCCCCAGGCTTTTTAATGCAGGCATTACTGTGCGCCTGATCTTGTTCCTCACGTATTTTTCTTCACGGTTGGAGGAGTCGATAAGGAAGCCGATTTGTTCAGTATCAAGAAAGCCTTCGATCTCTGTTCTCTCGAGGCCGATGATAGGTCGGATTATGTTCTTCCTGACAGGTGGAATGCCTGAAAGCCCCAAAGTTCCAGCTCCCCGAAGGAGTCTCATTATAACGGTCTCCGCCTGATCATCTGCAGTGTGGCCAAGAGCGATCCTGGCGGCGCCGGCCTCATGGGCGGCCTCATTAAGGGCTTTGTAACGCAGTTCCCTGGCCGCCTCCTGTTTGTTAAGCCCCTGCGCTTTCGCAAAAGATTTAACATCAACGGATTTCACTGAAAAAGGGACCTTCAGCGAAAGACATAGATTCTTGCAAAAATCGATTTCAGCAGGAATCTCTCCCGGCCTCAGCCCATGCTCTATATATGAGGCATATAAATTAATACCGAAGTGTTCTCTCAGGCGGTCCAGGACCACTAAAAGACAGACAGAATCCGGCCCTCCGGAAAGCCCGGCAAGGACACCATCTCCACGTGAGAGCATGGAATATTTCAGAATGGTATTTTTTGTCCTGGTGATAATATCCATTAAATCATTATATAGTATGCGAACCGGCAATGGGCAATAGGCGAAGCGCGACGCATTGTTTTTTGAGTTTACAATTCCGTGCTTTAATTGATAATATATATGTTGAACTTTTTGGAGAGGTGGCCGAGCCGGTCGAAGGCAGCCGCCTGCTAAGCGGTTGTGGGGGTCACACCTCACCCAGGGTTCGAATCCCTGCCTCTCCGCCATGAATATATATAACGGAGGTAATTTATGAGAAGGGTTGTAAAAGTAGCGTTGATCTCGCTTATGCTTACCGGTCTGATCTTAGGTTGTAAAAAAGGGGAAGAGAATACTGTCTCGAATATGCCGCAACAGATGCCGGCTGCACCGATGGGCCAGATGCCGCAACAGATGCCCGCTGCACCGATTGGTCAGGCCCCTGGACAGATGCCTCTTCAGTCTCCGATGCCGCCTCACGGTGATGCCGCCGGCATGGCGACTAAAGTGGAGAAAACCATTGTAGTTCCCGATGCGGTTAAAGGAAAGTGGAGCAAGGTTATACTGGATGTAGCGGACAAGGGATCAAACAAGTCCGCGGAATACACTGTAAAACTAAAATCTGAATTTAAAATACCGAATACCGATCTTAAAATAGCGGTCGGCGATTTTCTTCCTGACTTTAGAATGAACGATAATACCCTTACTTCGGCAAGCGACCAACCGAATAATCCGGCGGTAAGGGTCGAGGTATTTGAGGGTGGGAAAAGCGTATTCAAAGGATGGCTGTACTCAAAGTTCCCTACCATGCACCCCTTTGAGCACCCCAAATATGCAATAACCCTTAAAGAAGGCGTGAAGAGTTAAAAAGCAGTTACTCATCCAAAATAGGGGGGTAAGGAGAGCGGCTTTCTTTTGCTGTTCCCTTACCCTTTCTGGTTGAAAGAGGGAATATGTCTAACTACATCACGCTTGGTAAAGCACCTGAAAGTCCCGAGGAAAGAGCTTTGCTTCTCGCAAAGAAAGTGCAGATGGAAGAATACATGGCCGGTCTTCAGCTTACCCAGGTACAAAAGAGAATGGTTGAATTTTTGATTTCCCCAAAAGGCTATGCTGAAGATGACCTGGAGATCAATCAGGACTTCACCATTGAATTGCCCGGATGCTCTTTTGTTGTCCGCGTCGACATTATTGTCAAGATAGAGGGAAAGCGCCTTTTCACCGTTAAGTGTGTGATGAGTTCAATGGAATCATGGGAGAGACACTCGGTGGCTTTGGGACGTGTTGCATACGTGTATCAGATCCCTTATGCAGTAATAACGGACAGCGAGGATGCCAGAATGATTGCCACTGCCGACGGTGCATTGGTCTCACAAGGGCTTGATGCTATCCCATCGAGGCAGGAGGCTGAACGCTTGCTGGCAGAGACATCGTTCGATACTTTTCCCTCCGAAAGGGTCGAAAAGGAGAAAAGGATCCTGTATGCCTTTGAAGCCGTTAAATGTCAAAATAAGGCAAAGGGCTAAAGGCAAAGGGTAAAGGTTGAAGGACCTTTCGCCTTTCGCCCTTTGCCTTTGGCCTGTCTTTTAGAGGAGATGCGTTGAAACTTGCGATCATAGGTCTCTCAAATGCCGGGAAGACAACAATTTTTAATGCCCTGACCGGGCAGAGTCTCGATACCACAATTTATCCGACAATCAGCGGCGAGCCGAACTTCGGAGTTGTCAAAGTTCCTGACAAAAGAATTGAGAGTCTTGCAGAAATCTACAAACCTAAGAAAATTACGTTTGCCTCGGTTGAATATATAGATTATATAGGCCTTACAAAAGGCGACCTCGCACAGAACAGGAAGGTTTTTGACCTTATTAAGGATGTTGACGCCATTGTTCATGTAGTCAGGGCTTTTGAGGATGATGCTGTTTCACATCCTATGAATGATATAAACCCTTTGCGGGATATAGAGACCCTGGAGCTTGAGCTTGTGTTCGGCGACCTGGAATTTGTGGATAAAAGGCTTGAACGCATGGACGAGGGCGTAAAAAAGGGGAAAAAACCTAACGAGGCTGAAAAAAAGCTCCTTCAGAAATGTAAGGATGCGCTCGAAAAGGAGGTCCCGCTAAGGAATGTTCACTTTGACGAAGAAGAGCAAAAACTGATGAGGCCGTTTCAATTTATTTCGACGAAACCTGAAGTGATTGTGATTAACACGGCTGAAGGCGATCTGAACAGTGGCAAGTCAAACACACTTCAGTCTTCTATTGAACTATACGTTTCGGAAAAGGGCCTGGCCGAGACAACAAAAGTGGTAACGTTATGCGGGAAGATCGAGATGGAGATAGCTCAGCTCACTGCTGATGAGGCCAAGGCATTTCTGGAAGATCTGGGGATAGAGGATCCGGCCCTTAAGAAGCTTATAAAAGTCAGCTACGATCTGCTGGGCCTCATTTCTTTTCTTACGGCCGGGGAGGATGAGGTAAGGGCGTGGACCATAACAAAAGGGACGGGCGCTCAGAAAGCTGCAGGGAAAATACATTCAGACATAGAACGCGGCTTTATTCGTGCGGAACTGGTTAGTTACGACGACTTTATTGCCGACGGCGGTATGTCTTCCGCCAGGGACAGAGGCCACCTGCGGCTTGAAGGCAAGACGTATGAAGTAAAGGACGGGGACATCATCAATTTCAGGTTTAACGTATAGATGTGGTAATGGCGCACTTTGTATGAAATTTAACTTTCTCCTTGTGCTGTAAAACTTTAAGATTCCCGGCAATACTATCCATGCGAGGATTTCCACCAGGCCACAGCATCCTGTGTATGCCCTTGGCTGATTTGCCGAGCTGCTGCGCCAAAACCGGGAATGTTATTGTCGCATTAATGTAGTCCCTGAGAATAGCCTTTGCAACGTCATAATCTCCGGCTAGTAACTCATTAATGGCTGACTCAAGCAATGCCCGGCGAAACCCCGGATCTCGCACAACTCTGCGTTGTACCGTATCTTTGAAATCTCTTGTAAGTGAGAAACACGGCATTTTTGAAGATTTCAAAGCGGCATATTGGCCTTCCGGAAACACTCCGAATGGTGAAAGCAAGCGTCGAAGATATCTTAGAATCAAGAAACAATACGATGATTTTCTATTGGGCCGAGGCCCCGAAATGGAGGGTGGGCCAGGAGAGGAGTCCGAAGACGAAGATAACGATCAACAGTTCGCTGCTGAATCAGATCTCCGCGATTTCCTCGCAAAAAATCCTTCATGTATCGAAAAAGGCCTGCGTCTTTATCAAACCAAAGATCGTGCCGGGGTTGAGTTCCCTATTGACGGCGGCTTCATTGACATATTGGGGATAGATCAAAACAGATCTTACGTTGTCGTCGAACTTAAATTGGGCAGGGGCGGCAATAAGACGATTGGTCAGCTCTTGTATTACATGGGCTGGGTCGATAAGAACCTTGGTAATGGTCCTTGCAGGGGCATTATCATAGCGAAAGAAATTACTGACGACCTTATTTTAGCTGTTCAGCGCGTTCCGGGTGTCTCACTATTTCGTTATAATCTGAGCGTCTCGGTAGAACCAGTAACTGCGAGCCAATAACTCACCCAAATGTTCAAAATGCTTATCGACACATGTGTGTGGCTTGACATGGCCAAGTACCCTATGCAGGTCCAACTGCTTGCCGTCGTTGGGGTAGGCAAGAGGATCACGTCTATTTTCTTAACATCATCTCTTGTTGCCCCCACAACTTAATTAGAAGCTTACGGGTCAGACTTGATTATTGACTTTTGCCACCCTGGCCGAACAGTTTGGAACAGTGTTTTTGCAGCAATTGCCGATTGTAACCCTCACAATCGAAGCGCCTATTCAAAATGTTGACTTCGGTGAGGACTGCTGTTCGAATGACTGATCGCTGTGACGCGGACTTGTCGGTGTATCAAACAAATGAATGGTGTATGGAGGGGGAGAAACGTGGAGGGTGTTTTTCAATATCGCCTACAGGGCCGCTTCACGCTGCATATCCTATCGCGTCATGGCAACTGATACCCAACGCCCGTCGAAATATTTTTCCGATAATTTCAGGCCCTGCTTTACCATGGCCTCTATCACATCATCTTCTTGGCCTGACAGCATCCCTGACATAAGTGCAATACCTGCATTGTCCAGGCAGGGCGCCAGGTCAGGGGCTATATGGATGAGTATCTCCGACATTAAATTGGCTGCTATGAAATCAAAAGTGCCTAAGGTGCGTGTTACAGTCCCATGCTGAATCACGATATTTTCGAGATCATTAAGCTTTATATTCCTCTGTGAGGCATCTATGGCAAGAGGGTCAATATCCAGACCGAGGATATGGCTAAACCCCAGCCTGGAGGCTGCTATTGCAAGTATACCCGTGCCGGCGCCTATATCCAGAAATCTGCCCTTGGCGCAGTTCTGCGCAAACGTTTCGATGAGCATGAGGCAGGTCCTGGTGGTTTCATGGTGACCGGTCCCAAAAGCCATTCCGGGATCTATAATGAGATTGATGCGGCCTTCTTTCCTGTTTTCCCAGGGGGGGAGAATGGAGAAGCATTTGCCGGCATCTATGGGCTCGAATTTTTTTTTCCAGGACTCGTTCCAGTCTCTTTCGGAGATGAAAACGTAATCGAAGGAGATGACATGTGCCAACCCCGCATCTTCAAGTATTGCACTGCATAAGGCAAGCTCATCAACGATATTGCTGATGCCGAGAGTATCCGGGAAATAAGCGACAATGCTCTTGTCATGCTCGATAACGCCGAGGCAGCCCGCCGCCGAAATCCTGTGCACGAGTGCATCACGTGATTCGTCCGGTAAGGTGATCGTAAATTCGTAATATCCCATTGGCCTCCAATCTTACAATGTTTGCAATGAAGTGGTAAATGAGTCAGTCCGTCGCCGGTGCCAGGTAAGTGTGTATTTGTCTTCTATTTATTCCGGCCACAGTCTGATGCGAACGAGGTCACATCACAAAACTGACATTTTTGCGTGTTAGCGGCAAGCAAAAGATCGTAACAGGCCGGCTTTGTGCGGTGTACAACTGAGCCAACAGTTTCAGATCTCTTATCCGGTCAAAATCATGATAGAACCTATTTCCCCAGGTTATAGCACCTTAAGGTTTATTCGAGTGTCTTCATAACCGCTTCAGTTACATCCCCGAACCTCAATATCTTACCTCTGTGGTCCTTTTTGAAGGCAGAAGCGTCTTGCTCTTTACTGAACGGTATCAGCTCCCTGCCCATCGGACCGTAGACATCGCTGCCAACCACATAATAAGCCTTACGTCCGTCAATAAATGTAAGGTTGTAGTATTCATGCACATATATGGAATCAATATCCTTAATGGTTTTTGAATGATTATACTTTTTCATGTCCAGGTAATACATGAACATGTCCTTGGCACCATCGAAGGCCGCATATGTGCCGTCCTTGAAAATTATCTCCGCGAGCATTTCAGGGTATTGTGAAACGAACATGCCGCAGACCGGGCACTTGTCATTTTCTGTGGGCTTAACAGGCTTTCTTTCGGCAAATGCCGGCGAAGCAGCTAAAACGACAAGACAGATTATTGGAACCACGCGTCCAAAAAACATAATATACCCCCCTATCATTTCATTTTTCCATTTGTGCCCGCATGATTTCCTCAACTACCTTCTGACTTGCTTCACGCAGTATCTTCTGACTTATGATACATTTGCCGTCAATTACAAATAAGAACTATGAGCATTTTTACCTTCATTGCAGCTTATGATACTTTAGATATTCATCGATGTCAACCTCTACCTACACCTCTACCTACACCTCTACCTACACCTCTACCTACACCTCTACCTACACCTCTACCTACACCTCTACCTACACCTCTACCTACACCTC
>Ga0074045_10000373_pt1 | contig 44378 bp, 47 predicted proteins | sample BogForMeECP23OM2_FD_94442 | JGI IMG/M metagenome (GOLD analysis project Ga0074045, IMG submission 94442) | Bog forest soil microbial communities from Calvert Island, British Columbia, Canada - Bog Forest MetaG ECP23OM2 | ecosystem: Environmental > Terrestrial > Soil > Wetlands ...
CCGGGCGCGTCGAGCGGCCAGCACGACATAGGCAAACTGGCTCTCGGGAGCTTTGGTTTGCACGGTCATGAGTGTCTTACCCTCCAAACGATGCCAGGACTTGATTTACACGGCCTCGGCGGCGGGAACTGCCGCAGCGCAGCGCCAGGACAATCGCCTGAGCTTCGCGGCCGGCACGTTCCACGTCGTCGTTCACCACACAAAAATCGTAAAAATCTTCGCTCGCGGCGATTTCCTCGCGCGCCTGCGCCAGCCGCCGCGCAATTTCTTCCTCGGAGTCCTGGCCGCGGTTGCGCAAACGCCGTTCCAGTTCCTCGCGCGAAGGCGGCAAAATAAAAATGGCCACTGCTTCGGGCAACTTCTGCTTTACTTGTGCCGCGCCCTGCACGTCAATCTCGAGCACCAGGTCCAAACCCCGCACCCGCGATTCGTCCAGCCATTTCTTCGGCGTGCCGTAAGAATGCTTCCCGAAGACACGCGCGTATTCCAGAAATTCACCCCGGGCGACCATGGCGTCAAACTCAGCTTCGGTGACGAAATCATAACATTTTCCAGTGGCCTCGGTCGCCCGCCGGGACCGGGTAGTACACGATATGGAAGGCATCGTCCCCGGAAGCTCCAATACCTTCTGTACCAACGTCGATTTTCCCGAGCCCGACGGGCCGGAAACAATCAGCAGCAGCGGCGGAAACCCGTTCTTCTCGCTCATTCGATGTTTTGTACCTGTTCCCGCAATTTTTCGATTTCCGCTTTTATCTCGAGAGCAATTCCCGTAATCGCCAGCGCTTCGCTTTCCACCCCGGGCGTTTTCGAGAGCATGGTGTTCGCTTCGCGTTGCATCTCTTGCAGCAGGAAATCCAGTTTCTTGCCCAGCTCCCCCGCGCCGTCCAGCAATTGTGCGAATTGCTGGAGGTGGCTGCGCAGCCGGTCTAATTCTTCACTGATATCGCTGCGTTCCGCAAGTAGCGCCGCCTCCTGCGCCAGCCGCCCGGGATCGATGTTGCTGCCTCCCAGCAACTCCTTGAGCCGGGAGTCCAGACGCCGCGCAAAGGCGGGCCGCAAGGTGTCCACCAGCCCGCGCACCTGCTCCACCAGTGTCCCGATCAGCGATACGCGCGTGCGGAGCTCCTCCGTCAGATGGCGCCCTTCAGCCCGGCGCATCTCGTCCATTTTGCCGAGAGCTTCGCGGAGTTGCGTCTCCAGCACTTTCCCGAATTGCTCCTGCTCCTCATCCGAATCCGGCAATTCCGGCGCGAGCCCGGCAATCACTCCCGGGAGCCGCAACAACGAAACCAGGTCCAGCTCCGATTTCGCTCCCGTCTGCCGGCGCAAATCATCCGCGGCGCGCAAATACGCTTGCAGGAGTTCCTGGTTGACGTGCACCGGCGCCGCGCTTCCCGGCTCGACGCTCAGATGAATGTCCACGTGCCCTCGATGGATGCGCTCGCGCACGGTCTGCCGCAGGCGAATCTCATAAGCATCCAGCGATTCCGGCAAGCGCAGCTTCACATCCAGAAACCGGTGGTTCACGCTTTTCACGCTGACGCGGATCAGCCATCCCTGGTGCTCGCCTCGCACCGTGGCATACCCGGTCATGGAACGGCATTCGAGTTTCGGTGTCGCTGGGGCTGCGGTGTGCGTGGTGCTTTGTGGACTCATGCTTTATTTCTCGAATTCATGGCATTGGAGTTCGGCGCTTCCGCAGGAGCCAGCACTACTTCTTCCGCGAATTGCAGATCGTGCAAACGCGCATAACTGCCGCCTCTCGCCAGAAGTTCCGCGTGCGTTCCGCTCTCCCGAATGGAGCCGTCTTCCAATACAAGAATCTTATCGGCTTTGCGCACAGTTCCCAAGCGGTGCGCGATCACAAAAGCCGTCCGGCCCACCATCAAATTGGCCAGCGCCTTTTGCACGTACTGCTCCGATTCGGAGTCCAGCTCCGACGTGGCCTCATCCAAGATTAGGATCGGCGAATTCTTCAGGATCGCCCGGGCGATGGCGATCCGTTGCCGCTGCCCCCCGCTCAGCCGTGTGCCACGTTCTCCAATCACTGTGTCGTAGCCCTGCGGCAATTCCATGATGAAATCGTGTGCCAGCGCCGCTTGCGCCGCTCTGAATACCCGATCGTTCGTCACATCGCCCATTCCATAGCAGATGTTGTTGACCACCGTGTCGTGGAACAGGATATTTTCCTGCGTCACCATGGCGATCTGGTTGCGCAACGACCTCAGATTCATTTCCCGGATATCGGTGCCATCAATGCGAATGCTCCCCGAGTTCACTTCATGGAATCGCGGAAGCAGGTTCACCAGCGTGGTTTTCCCCGCGCCGCTGGATCCCACCACCGCGATCACTTCGCCCTTGTTGGCCGTGAAGTCCACTTGCTGGAGGACCGGGGTGCTTTCCGAATCATAGGAGAACGTCACGCCGTCGAACACGATATCGCGCGCAAGCCCCTGCAGGATTTTTCCGCCCTTCTGGTCGATCACTTCCTCTTCGCGATCCAGGTAAGCGAACACCTGGGTGCTCGCGCCCTGCGCTGCCTGGAATTGCTGGTACACGTAGCCCATCCGCTTCAATGGCATGTAAGCGTTGAACATCACGTACAGGAAGGAAATGAATCCGCCCAACGTCATCTGCTGGTGCTGAATCTGACTGCGCGCATACAAAATGAGCAGGGGAATCACCACGGCACTGACCAAATCCATGAGGGGAGAGGTGATTACCACGGCGCGCACCCAGCGCATGTTTTCTCTCAGCAGCCGCCGCGCCACCTCGCGAAATTTCGTGAGCTCAAAATCCTCCATGCCGAATGCTTTTACGATGCGGTTCCCGCTCACGGTTTCTTCCAGGATCTGGCTCAAGTCGCTCAGCCGCGTCTGGCTCTTTTCCGCCGAAACCCGGATCTTCCGCCCGAGCTTATTCACGGGAAACACGACGATCGGCAAAAGCACCGATGTAGCCAGCGCCAGCTTCCAGTTCAGAATCAGCATGGCCGCGACGAAAGCGATGAACGTAAAGCTCTTCATGAACAGATCGGCCAGGTAATCGCTGAGCGCAAAACGCACGCGGTCCACGTCATTGATCGCCACGGAGATAATCCGCCCCGTGGGGTTGTGCTGAAAGAAGCCCATGGGCTGGCGAATCACTTTCCCATAGAAGGCATTGCGCAGGTCGCGCGTCGCCGCCAATCCCACGTACTGGATTTCCGTCAGTCCCAGGTATTCCGCGATGGCCTTGCTGACGAAAAGGAAGAGAATGGTGAAGGCAAACATCGTCCAGACGTTGTGGATGCTCGAGGGGAAGAACTTGTTCAGGTAAATTACGTGCTTATTCCACGGCAGCGTCACCAGCGGCAAGCTCGAGCCGAATTTCTCCGGGTCCAGCACGAAGTCCACCGCCGGCCGCACCATGAAGCCAATGATGGCTTCGGCCACAGCCACAAACGCGACCAGAATCACACCCAGCGCCAGGCGCAAACCATACGGCTTGGTGTAACTCATCAATCGCTTCAGTTGTGGTGAAAAAATTGAACCCACTCCCGGACTCCTCGGCCTCCTGCTTTGGCCCCCCTTGGTACGCTATTCGGCAGTAGCGCAGCATGTCAAGTTTTCGGGGGCCGGAGTCGTGGGCCAGTTTCCGGTTAGCAGCGTAAACCGGACATGGGGCTCTAGTTGGTGATGATGGGCGCTCCCCACATGCGCTTTCCTTCGACTCCGAATACCATGCCCAGGGGACGGCTGACGTCGTGCTGGTTCCCTTTCAGTTGGAATTCAAATTTCCGGTTCGCATCCGCATCGATCCACCAAACCTTGCGCACGCCTGCTTCCGCCTCAGTTTCATAGGCGTCCAGAAGACCCTCGGTTTCGGTTGCATATCCATTCAATCGATGCAAGAGTTGGGCAGAGAGGAGCGATCCTGACTGCTGGTCATACGATATCTTTTATCGCCTGGGATACCTGAACCCCCGGGAACAAGTCCTGTCCATCTTGCGGGATCGGCCAGTGATCCTGAAACGCATAGGAACGAAAGAAACTGGAGAACTTGCCCGCGGTAAAGAGTTTTTGACCAGTCTTGAAGTTGTAAGCCCCAACCATGTCCGGGGCGACCGTTATGGCGATGTCGGGAGTTGCTCGGAGAACGTAATGAGGTGCGAATTCACCTTCCAGTCGAATGTCCTGCAATGATTTACCGGTGGCCCGATCTACGCTGTGCAGACCCACTCGGTCCGCGTAAAGGATCGCGTCGGTGGCCTTATCCCATAGCAAACTTGTGGTGGGGGAGTGCGTTTTCTTCCGCCATCGCTCCATGCCTGTTTTGGCATCCACGGCTGCCACGCTCTCATGACCGATGGCGACGACCAGATCGCCGAACTGGGAGATGCCCGTGACTTTGCCAAGTTTGTGGATCTGCCAACGAAGTTGCATGGAGTCCAGATTGACAGCTTCCACTTCCTTTCCGGCGTAAACGAATTGGTGATCCGGGAATTCCGACTGAGCGGGGACGGGCAGATTGTCAGAATCGTGGTGCGTTAGTGAGCGCTCCTTCGCGGACTGACCGTTCGCCAGATTCATGAATCCGAAGTCTCCGTTGCCAAAGTTCAGGAGAAGCTGATCGCCCATCATCTGCAGGGTTTGCATTCCGGGACTAAATGTGCGCGGATATTCTTTGTTCCAAGCCACCCTTCCGCTAATGGGGTCCACGCGCTGAAATATGAGATGGAAGTGATAGGACCCTGACTCCATTGGCAGCGAACCCGCGGAAGCCTCGGTGATCAGACCAGCGGGAAACTCCACTGCCATCCCGAAGGACAGGGCCGCCATTCGGGCGGCGTACTTCCAGGGGTCCAAGTGCCGGGACACCAGAAGAATGTCCTGCGTACCAGTGAGCGGCAGCACCATCAGCATATCGTCGGCTTGCCGCTGATCCCACAACCGTTTCCCGGTCATGAGGTTCAACGCAATCAAGCGCCAATCAGAGTCGCCCGGGAGCATCACGCGATTCAGAAGCAGCACGCCCATCCCGGGGACTTCCAGCATATTTCTACCGCGCTGACGGATTTCGAGGTCGGGGCTTGTGTGAGAGTTCGACTTCACATCGGGAAGCTCCCAGAGTTGCTTTCCCGTCACGCCATCGATTGCGGTCAGGCTGTTGCCCGCCTGCACGAGGAGAATTCCGGGCGAGGTGCGCACGTACCAGGTAACGTCTTTGTGGAATTCCTTTTGCCAGCGGAGATGCAGCGCTTGCGCGTGGACGAGGCTCGCGGAGAAACACAAAAAGAGCAAAGCGAGAACTTGGAGTCTACGCGGGTGTCTTTCACAAGATGGCGGAGCCGGATTGAAGAAGTTCACGGGAAACAACCTGGAATGGCTTTAGTCTATCACTACTTACCTGATTAGTTCCCCTAATCGGAAACTAAACATCACCGGGGTAGCGTGGGAATACCCAATTTATCTTTAGTTTTACTTATCGATGTCGCGGTGCACGACGCGCGTGGCAAAGCCGCGCTTCTCGAGCGCCTTCTTCATCCACTCCGCCATCATCACCGAGCGGTGCCTACCCCCGGTGCATCCGAACGCAATCGTCAGGTAGCTCTTGCCTTCTTCGATGTAGTGGGGGATGAGATACGTGAGCAAGCCTTGCATGCGGCGGAGGAACTCCCCGGTCTGTGGAAATGATTCGATGTAGCGCCGCACCTTCAAGTCTCGCCCCGTAAACCGCCGCAGCCTTGGCACAAAGTGAGGATTGGGCAGGAAGCGCACGTCGAACATCAGGTCCGCATCGGTCGGCACACCAAACTTGTAGCCAAAGCTCACCAGTGAAACGAGCAGCGGCCGCTGGCTTTCCGAGCGGAAGCGCTGATTCACGAATTGCCGCAACTCGTGCACGTTGAATTGCGACGTGTCAATCACCACGTCCGCCAGCTTGCGGATCGGCTCCATCAAGGCGCGCTCGTGCTCCAGGCTTTCGCGTACGCTGTAATCCATGCCCAGCGGATGCGGCCGGCGTGTCTCGCTATAGCGCCTCAGCAACGCGTCTTCATGCGCTTCGATGTACACCAGCGTGATGGGATGGTCGCGCCGCAGATGTTTCAGGAGCCCCGGCAATTTCTCCAGTTGCAGTCCTTCGCGCGCATCCACCAGCAAAGCGGCGCGCCGGTAATCATCTTCTCCCGCCGCATTCAGTTCCGCGAAAATCGGGATCAGTTCCACCGGCAGGTTGTCAACGCAGTTGTACCCCATGTCCTCAAAGGCCTTGAGGACGGTGCTCTTTCCCGAACCAGACAAGCCGGTAAGGATGACAAGTTGGCGCCCGGAAGCTCGGTTGTTTCGTGATGGTGGAGAGTGGCGCTTCACGGCAGGCAGGAAGTCAGCTTTTCACGCGGCGTTGGTGCGTGCTGGGAATTCTCATATCTTCGCGGTACTTGGCCACGGTGCGCCGCGTTACATGGATGCCGTTGTCTTCAAGCTTCTTGGCAATTTGTTCGTCGGTCAGAGGCTTGGCGGTGTCTTCCTCATCAATCATCTTCTTGACCAGGCGTTTCAGTGTGAGCAGCGACATCCCGCCGCCCTCCGGCCCGTTCACCGCCTCACTGAAAAACGAGCGCAGCTCGATCACGCCCTGTGGCGTGTGCGCGTATTTGCTGGCCACCGCGCGGCTGACCGTCGAGGGATGCACGCCGACCTCTTCCGCCACTTCCTTGATCATCATCGGCTTCAGCGTGTCGGGGCCCTTGTCCAAAAACTCGCCCTGGCGCGCAATGATGGACTGGCAAACCCGCAGAATCGTGTGCTTCCTCTGCTCGATATTTTTCATCAACTGGATCGCCGCCGTGAACCGCTCCTTCACGTAGTTCCGCACTTCCTTGTCCGCGGCGTCGCGCACCAGCAATCTTCGGTAGGTCGGGCTGAGGCGCAGTTGCGGCATGTCGTCTTCATTCAGGAAGACCTGCCACTGGTCATCCACCTTGCGGAAGTACACATCCGGTTCGACCAGCCGCGGTTCCGTCTTGTTGTAGCGCAGCCCCGGGCGCGGATCGAGTTTCTTGATCGTGTCAATGGCGTGCTTCACGATATCCAGCGGCCGGTTCAGCGCACGAGCAATTTCCTTTAATTGGTTGGACTGCACTTGCTTCAGGTGCTCGGAAACGATCTGCTGCGCCAGCGTGTTCTGCGGATCAAAAGCCTTCAACTGCAGCAGCAGGCATTCCCGCAGGTCCCGCGTTCCCACGCCGATGGGGTCAAACTCCTGTACCACGGCCAGCGCATCTTCCAGGTCATCCTGCGAGTACTTGCCATTCTGCGAAAGCTCTTCCACGGAAGCTGTCAAGTAGCCGTTCTCATCCAGATTGCCGATGATGTTCTCGACGATTTCCCGCACGTCTTCAGAGCAGATGGTCACGCTCAATTGCCAGGCCAGATGGTCACTCAGCCCCGCAGGCGAGGAGAGAAACTTCTCAAACGAGGGCCGCTCGGATACTTCGCGCTCCTGCGACTGCCCGCCGTCTCCCCCGGTGTCCAGGTACTGGTTGAAGAAGGCGCCCACATCGAACTCGTCAAAAGGATTGGCGTCTTTCTTTTCGGGCACCTTTTCGGTTTCCGCCTTCAAGAACGTCTCGTCGCTGTAGTTGTCGCTGACGGTGGGTTCTTCGGAAAGTTCCTCCAGAACGGGGTTCGCGATCATCTCCTGGTTGATCATCTCGCGGAGTTCCAGGCGGTTCAGCGCCAGCACGCTGACCATCTGCACAAGCCCGGGCGTCAGAATCTGCTTCTGCTGTACCCTGAGGTTAAGTTTGAGTCCCTGCCAGGCCATGGGTTACTTTCTCAGTCCCGTTCTCGGTACCCGTTCTACATCCCGGTTCGATGTCCCTAGGATAAACCTAATTCAGGCGGAAGTTATCCCCAAGATAGACCCGCCGGACTTCCGGGTCGTTGCTTAATTCCTCTGGAGTGCCCTTCTTCATGATTCTCCCATGATTCACGATATAGGCGCGGTCCGTTACGCTGAGAGTTTCGCGCACATTGTGGTCGGTGATGAGCACGCCAATTCCCGAGCGGCTCAACTCCCTAATTAGGTCCTGAAGGTCCTTAACGGTCAGCGGGTCAATCCCGGAGAAGGGCTCGTCCAGCAGGATGAAGCTTGGCTGAAGGGTTAGGGACCGGGCAATCTCCAAGCGCCGCCGCTCACCCCCCGACAGCATGTAGGCCTTGCTCTGGCGCACCGTCTCCAGCCCCATCTGGGCCAGCAATTCTTCCAGGCGGTCGCGCTGCTGCTCGGGCGTCAACGGCAAGGTCTCCAGCACCGCCAAGAGGTTCTCTTCGCTCGTAAGTTGCCGGAAAACCGAGGGTTCCTGTGGGAGGTAGCTGATGCCGTTGCGCGCCCTAAGGTACATCGGCAGGTCCGTAATTTCTTCCCCATTCAGCAGCACCCGCCCCGCATCCGGCCGGGCCAGCCCTACGATCATGTAAAAGGTAGTCGTCTTGCCGGCGCCATTTGGACCCAGCAAGCCCACTACTTCACCATTTCCTATTTCGAGTTCGACGTTATCAACTACCTTGCGTCCACGGTAGGACTTGCTGAGATCGACGCCTTGGAGTGTGGGCATTCCGCTTCACGCGGGATCGCTTGGCGGTCCCCTTATCTCTGGACCCGATGTTTGGTCAGCACACGCGAACCATTTCCCGAGTCGACGATGATCGTATCATCCGCTAAAAAGAAGGTCAATTCGCGCCCGGTTGTCGTGCCCTGTTCTGGGTCAAAAAGTGTCGGCTTTCCACCGCTTAACACGAATTTTTCATTCTCGGCGGTGTATACGCCCTTCTCGGCCGTGCCCCGCCGGCCTCCCTGTTCCACGATTACGCCTCCGGTGCCCACCGCGCGGCTGATTTGGGATGCTTCCCCGGCGCCCTCTGCATGGGTGAAGAACAGATCCAGGAGCGGCCCGCGCATGAGCTGGTCTTCCGATTGCACTACCACATTGTGCTCCAGGTGCGCGCGGCTTTCCGCGTCCCAATAAGTAAGTGTCCCGCTGAACACATGCCACAACGCCGGCGGCTTCTTTGCCGAGGGCCCCGTGGCGGGCCCAACCGTTGCTGGCCCGGTCGCGGCTTCCTGAAACACTCCCCGAACATTGCCCACCGCGTTCATCACGCGCGTTTCTTTCAACAGTTCGATGGAGTCCGCCTCCAATACAGATGGCCCCTGCCAGAGCCGGGCATGGCCCGTGTACAGCGCCCGCCCCGTCTTCGAGTTGGCCTGCAGGTGATCGGCGGAAATATTCGCGGGCACCGGACCAAGGTGCATCGTGCCAGTCTGCCCCGAAAATTGTATCGAGTGCACGCCACCTTCCGCCTCTACGTCTCCTGTTGATTGCCGGAAAGTGATCTTCGGCGCATGCGTCTCGCTGCTCGCGTCCCGTACCACTGCCTGGCCAGTCAGCACGGCTGTTTGCGCCACCCTGGCGAACACGGCCTGTTGCGCCTCGCCCGTTCGGTCGCCCTCCTTCAAGTGTACGTCCCCCTGCAAATTCATCTGTGACCATCCCCCAGAGGGCTCCAGGGCTGCGCTTCCCTTTGCGGCGCTCGCCGTTTGTGTCGGCCGCGCCTTCAATTCGCGCTCCGTCTGCACCGCCCCCGTCGCTGTCATAAGCCGCGCCTTGCCCGCATCCCCGAACTCCATGGCCAGTTTGTCCGCTGTCAGTTTCGAGTGCGCCCCCGCTGCATCAATCCATTCCGTCGTGCCATGCTCGAGTGTTTCGGCATGCCTCAGGTGACTCGCTTGTCCCTCGAGTCCTCCCTGAAACTCGAGTTGCAGAGCATTCGTGCGCAGGTTTCGCGAAGTCCCCGCCTGCGCATCTTGTGTTTGCAGGAAGACGTCGCCTCGCAATGTCACCAGCTTTGCTTGGTTCACCCGCGGCCACATTTCCATTTCGCCGCGTTGCGCCTGGAAGGTCTCTTTCGGCGCGCTGCCTTGCACGTTTCCTTCCGCCTCGAGAGTCTCGATCCAGCCCGCGGGCGCCAGATTGCATGTCAACTTTTCCGCTTTCATGCTTGTTGTTCCACCCTTGCCCTGCGAACTCACCTCCGGCAGCTCTCCTTGCGGCCCGGGAGTCGCCACCAGAGTTTGCGGGCGGGATTGCGAGTCCAGCTTCAGAAGCAGCTCCCCGGCCGTCAGTTGCTGCGCCTCGGTCGTGGCCGTCACCGGGCCTTCCATCACCACGCTGTTGGATTTTTTCCCAAACTCCAGACTGGTTCCACGCAGCACCACTTCCCGGACCGTTCCTCCCTGTGGTTTCGCCCCCACCATCGCACTGGTAGGTTGCAAGTTCAGCCGCGCATCCTTCACCAGCCGCAGCACACCCTCTTCGGAGAAGTAGACTGCTCCGAGCCCATCCCCGCTCCCATTCGGAAATGAGAATTTCACGGGCGCCACGGTTTGCGCGCGGCCCGTGGCCCGTTCAAAGGTCACGCCGCTGGTTTGCACTCGCACAATGTTCGGAACGCCGGAGGATTCCCGCCGCGTGCGCGCTGCGGTCGCGGCGCTTTGCAGTTCCATCTGCACTTCCCCGCTGCATTGAATGGCCCCGTCGCCTTTGGAGTAATTGCAGCTATGGGTGTGGATTACATCGTTGCGCTCGCCGGTTTTGCCAAAGACGGTAATCATCACGTCTTCCAGCAGGCTGATGTTCTGGCCTTTGAAGTCCGTTGACTTCGAAGCATGAACGGTGAAAATGGTGCGATCGCCTTCCACTTTGGAGAAGGCCAGCCCGATCGATTGCCGCTCCTTGTCCTCGGTCAAAGGCGGCGGAGCGTTCTTCTTCTCCACGTGGGCGAGCCACTGCCGTTGCGCGTAAATAGCGAAGGTGATCCCCGCCAGCACAAAGGCCAGCACCGCGGACCACCGCGCATAACGCGCCGCTTCGCTCCTCTTCATGTTTTCAGTTAATCAGAATTTCCTTGAGGCGTACAGTTCGGAGAGCCGGGTCACCAGGCGGGTACGAGACTTATAACTTATAACTTCTGACTGACAACTCTCCCCTTATCCCGCGGCCTCGCTCGACACCGGCAAAATGCCGATATTCGCCGCGGCCACATTGTCACGGTTGGTGTTCTTCACCAGGTACATGGCTTCATCAGCCAGGTGCAGCAATCCCTCTTTGGTCTTCGAGTCGATCGGGTAAGCTGCCACTCCCACGCTAGGCGTGATGTGTGTATGCAAGCCGTCCTTTTTAAGCCACACCGTCTCGCGAATTATCTTGTGCAGGCGGCGCGCCACGTTGATGGCATTGTCCTTCGATGTCTGCGGCAGCAGGATTACGAATTCGTCTCCGCCGTAGCGGAACGCGAAATCGATCAGGCGGCAATTAGTCTTCAAGGCTTCCCCGATTTCCGCCAGCAGCCGCGAGCCCACCAGGTGGCCGTGTGTGTCATTCACCAGCTTGAAGTGGTCCAGGTCAATGAACACGATGGAGAACTCGTAGTTGTAGCGCTGCGAACGGTAGATCTCCGTGTCCAGGATGAAGCCCATGTGCCGCGCGTTGTACAGCGACGTGCAATCGTCCTTAATGGTCAGCTCGTGAATGCGTTTCACGTGCCGCGCATTTTCCAGCGCGATGGCCGCGAAGTCCGAAAGCGCTTCCAGCAGCTTCAAGTCCTTGGGGTCAAACCCCTCCGCTCCCACGCAGTTGATCAGTTCGATTACGCCCAGGCAGGTTTCCCGGAATTTCACCGGCACGGCCACGATGGACCGCGTCTCCATCTTCGTCTTCTCGTCCACCTTTCCGAAGAACCGCGTGTCCTTCGAGGTGTCCGGCACAATCACCACTTCGCCGTGCTGCGCCACCCATCCGGCGATCCCCACTCCCAACTTGATACGCACATCCTTCAGCGCCTGCGAGGCTTTCCCCACCGCCAGCTCAAAATAGAGTTCCTGCTTCGCCTCGTCCAGCAGCAGCAGCGACCAGTTGTCCGGCCGCAGAAACTCGTCAATCTTCTCCATGATCGTCCGCAGCACTTGATCGAGCTGCAGCGACGATGTGAGGGCTTTCCCCAACTCCTGAAACACGGCAATCTCGCCCGCCTCGCGCTGGTCGGAGGGCAGGCCGGAGTTTCGCCGCCGTTCCACCGTCGGGAACTGCTTGATTTCCTCAAGGCTCACGAGAGCACGTTTCTCCAGGTAATTTCCCAGCTCGCAGGTTCCCTCATCCCGTGAAACTCCGCGAGTTCAGACACCTATTCACAAGCTTGTACCGCAATCTGCCAATCTGGGCCAGTATAGGCGCCTTGGAAAATCTCGCGCAACCCACTCGTGGTACAGGCGTGGCCATCTTGCCATCCTGGGCAAGTCCGGAGGATTTGGCACTGTTTGTGCCAATCTGGGAGCAACTCGCTGCTCAAAGAATCGCCCTATGCGAATGGCCGCGTCCCTTGGTGGCTTCTCAAGCATCTACCGGGAATGTGGTGCTCAGCGCGAGTACAGTATTGCGACAAATGGCCAGACGAATAAATGCTCGCAACGGCTCAAAAGAAGATGCAAGTGGGTGTAGAATCCAGGCTGCTTCGAAGGTCACAGCGGATATCCTTATTGCTGCGGTGAGTAAGGGGATTCGTGATGCCTGCCTACTTCAAGATTGATAAGGAACACAGGCTGGTACTGAGCACGGTTTCTGGTGTCTTTGCCATGGCGGACGCTCTGGCGCATCAGGGGAATCTCCGGAAGCATCCTGATTTTGATCCCAGTTTTTCTCAGTTGATGGATTTTACCCAGGTCACCAGGATAGAACTCAAAGAGGAGGACGTGCAGAGGCTGGCCCAAGCTTCGATATTCTCTCCCGATTCTCGCCGGGCGTTCGTCACGACCAGCGACGTTGCATTTGGCTTAGCCCGCATGTTTGAGATGCTTCGTGACACCATGGGTGAAAAAGGAATTCGCGTCTTTCGCCATCTCGACGACGCACTGGATTGGGTTCTGGCAAGGGATACCTCTGCCTGAATACGCTCACAACGCGGCGCTCGAGTCCCCCGTTTGACACTTCATCCTGCCGCACCCATAGTGACCCCAAGGGACGCCGCGCCACCACTTCGCAGCATTTGCCTCCTCCACATTTCTGGAATTGAGGCTCGCTGCGCTTCCCGCGGATTGGTCCAGTCCTCCATCGCTGTTACACTCTCCTCTACAGGGACAAAGCATGGCCAAGGGAAGTTTTGGAGAACGTTTAAAACGTGAGCGCGAGCTTCGCGAGGTCACGCTGGAGGAAATCACCGCGGCCACCCGCATCAGCTCCCGCTTCCTGGAAGCCCTGGAAAACGAAGAGTGGAAAAAGCTTCCCGGAGGCGTTTTCAATCGCGGCTTCGTGCGTTCCGTGGCGCGCTATCTGGGCCTCAGCGAAGAAGCGCTGCTTGGCGAATACGATCTGGCGCACGGCGCACAGGTAGCACCTGCCCCTTCGCTGCCTGAAAAACGGTTCTCCTCGGGGTCGAAGTGGATTCCCTTTCTCCTCTTTATCGGTCTGCTCGTCCTACTTTTCTGTGCCGCCGTCGGTGGCGTCTACGTTTGGCGTCATTACGCCGCGCGCCGCGCCCAGAATCAATCCTTGGCTCCCGCCCCTGCTGCCGCAAGCTCACCGCTCGCTCCAGCTCTCAATTCGCCGGCCAGCGAACAGGAGCAAGACGTTCCATCCACCGTGCAGGAGCCGCCGCTCGATCTGCTCGTCTCCGCCAGCGTCGTTACCCGCGTGCGAATTGTTGCCGATGGCCAATTGCTTTTCGAGGGTGAGCTCCTCACTGGCGAAAATCGCCACTTCCACGCCACCAGCGAATTTGAGGTTACCGCCGCGGACTCCAGCGCGGTGTTGCTGGAATTGAACGGGCAGGCCATGCCGCCGCTCGGCGCTCCGGGCGCCTCAGGTACAATGACCATAGGTCGCAAGGACCTTAGGCAGGCATCCGGTGGAAACTCTCAGCCCTGAAGTACTCGAAGATCTACGCCACGGGCGTGCACCGCGCGAACGCAAGCTCGCCGTCTGCAGCACTGGCGCGCACATTCCTCCCGTCGACCGCGTCGAAATCCTCGCCGTTCTCGCGCAGGATAGCGATGAACTGGTCTCCTCCCGCGCGCAGGCGGCGCTTCTGTCTGATGCGCCGGAACTTTTCCTGGAAGCCATGAACCGCGAGCATCCCCTGCCGGCGCTCTTCTCCTACGTGGCCAAGAATTTCGCCACCAAGCCCAACATGGTGGACGCCCTCATCGCCAACAAGAACTGTTCTGGGGAGCAACTTGCCATTGTCGTTCCGCGCATGACGGCGGCCAACGTTGAATCGCTTTTTGACGAACTCGATCGCGTCACCCTTTCGCACACGCTTGCTGTTGCCCTCGAGCACTACGCCGGCATCACCGCCGATCAAAAGAGCACTCTGCTGGAACTTCGCAGCACCGCTATTGACGAAACTCGCCTGGCGGACGCCGCCGCCGAAGCCGAACCCGATCCTGTCCGCCGCCAGACGCTGCTCCAGCAGATCAGTCGCATGACCGTTTCCCAGCGCGTGCAGTTCGCCATGAAAGGCGGCGGCGAAGCCCGCCGCACCTTGATCCGCGACTCCAACAAAGTCGTGCAGCGCGCCGTGCTGCAATCCCCGCGCCTTACCGAGCAGGAAGTCGAAGCATTCGCCTCCATGCCCAATCTCACCGATGAGATTCTGCGTTTGATCGCCAACAACCGGAATTTCCGTAAGAACTACGTCGTCGTTCGCAACCTGATGAACAATCCCAAGACGCCTCTCGACGTTAGTTTGCATATGCTTCCGATCTTGAATGCCCTCGACCTCAAGCGCCTTTCCATGAACAAGAATATCCCGGAGACCCTGCGTTCCACCGCCCAGAAGCTCATGCGCACCCGCGCCGACCTCAAGAAATAAAACGACACATCATCGCGAAATCTCGCGGCCCGGCTGTCGGCCCGGTTATACAATGCAAAAAAGCGGCAACTGCCCTTAACAAGTAGAAGGAGACTCTTGCTCATGAAATCGCTCTTCAGGTTTGTCTCGATTTTCGCGTTTCTCGCCCTGCTTCTCTTTTCTCCCGGCGTTTCCCGTACACCGGCGCAATCTCGCCTTTCCGACAAGGATATCGAGCAGCGCATCAAGAACGTTGATGAGGACACCAAGAAATTCCACAAGAGCTTCGATGCCGCGCTTTCAAAGAGCACCCTGCGCAAAACCTCGCAGGAAAAAGACGCGAAGAATCTCGGGGAATCCTTGGAGACGCAGACCAAGGCTCTCTACGATCATTTCAAGCAGACCAAGAAAGCGGATCCGTACCTCCAGAACGCGCTGGACACCGCCACACAAATCGAAAAGGTTTTCCAGGCCACGCAGCTCGACCCGGGAACCGTGGCGCTCTGGAGCAAGATCAAGTCTCAGCTCAGCGACCTGGCCAAGGCTTTCAATATTCCCGGATACTGAGCCGCTGCCTTTTTTTCAACGCCCCGCTCTGGTCTTCCACAGCGGGGCTTCTTTTTTGTGCCAACCGCATGCCCGCCAGGCGTTACACTAAACCCATCTTCATTCAACCGAGGTGCAAGAAATGATTCCTCGCACAGTTACGCGCCTGACTTCCCTCGTGATTCTCGTTGTTGCGGCTTTGTCGCTGCTTTTCGTGTCGCACGTTTCGGTGCGCGCCGCTTCTGACCCCTGGAGCGCCTCGCAAACCGTGCAACCCGCGGACTTGCTCAAGGAACTCGGTGACTCCAAATCCGCTCCCACCATTCTCTTCGTCGGCTTCAATCGCCTGTACAATTCCGGCCACATCAAGGGCTCGCAATACCACGGCATGGCGGGAAATGAAGTGGGGCTTCAGGAGCTCAAGGCTTGGGCCTCGTCGCTACCTCGCTCCGCGAATCTCGTCATCTATTGCGGGTGCTGTCCGATGGGAACTTGTCCTAACGTTCGCCCCGCTTTCACCGCGCTTCACGATCTTGGCTTTACCAAGCTACGCGTCCTCATTCTGCCCACGGATTTTGCCGCGGACTGGGCTGGCAAGGGCTATCCCTACGATCGGGGCCAATAACGCACTCGCTTTTTGCTCGCACTTTCCTGCAGGGCATTCCGCTTATCTGAAAATCCTTTTACACGTCTCTCCAGCTAACCCTATACAATCATCTCCGCTCTTGACTTGCTGACTGAGGTCCCTATGAAATCTCTGACCAAACTGTTCTTCGCACTCGTCGCCAGCGGCATTCTTCTCTCTTCCGCCCACGCGCAATCCCAACCTGTGGCCCTCGATTTGAAGGCCTCCATCCCCTTCCACTTCGTTGCTTTCGGCGACACGCGTTTCCACGATCCCGCGGACACCAAACCCGCCAATCCTGAAATTCGCCATGCGCTCGTTGCCGCGATTGCCGGCGAAAATCCCGCCTTCATCTCCATCGGCGGCGACATCGTCCTGGATGGTGACAATGCCAAGGACTGGCAAGTCTGGGACGTGGAAACCTCCCTCTGGCGGGAACGCAAAATCCCCGTCTATCCCGTGATCGGCAATCACGAACTGCACGGCAACCTGGACACTGCCCTGGCCAACTATTTCCAGCGCTTCCCGGACATCCAGAAGAGTCGCTTCTACTCCACGCGTATCGCCAATTCGCTCATGCTCGTTCTCGACAGCAATATCGACGAACTCACCGGCCCGCAGGGCGCTTGGCTTACGGCACAACTCGATCATCTTCCCGCCGATGTGGATTTCGTGTTCTTCGTATTCCACCATCCGCCTTACACCAGCTCGTCCGACCAAAAAATCTTTAGTGGCGGCCATTCCGCGCGGCCCACCGAACAAGCCCTGGCCAAAATGCTCGAAGACCGCCAACAGCGCACGCGCGCGCGCTTCATCGTTTTCAGCGGCCACGTCCACAATTACGAGCGGCACGAACACGGCGGCGTCACGTATTTCGTCACGGGCGGCGGCGGCGCGCGCCCCTATCTCATTTCCCGCGCGCCCGACGATCTCTATAAGGACATGGGCGTCAATTACCACTACCTGCTCGTCGAGGTCGATCACAGCGCCGTGAAAATCACCATGCACAAGGTGGAAATCAAGGACGGCTCGCCCGTCTGGACCACACCCGACAACGTAACAATCAGCGTTCCCGCTGCAGCCGCCGCCAAAGCCGCCGCCGGAAAATCGCGTTAATCGCCCTGCTCTGTAAAACAGGAATCGCTCCATCGGCCACGTGACTCTTCTCCATGTGCCTGCTATCCTCTAGGCGCACTTTTCACTTTTGGGAGATTCCCGTGAGCAAACTCTTCTCCGCCATCCTGCTTCTTGCCATTGCCGGATTCGCCCTCGCACAGCAACTGCCTTCCACGCACTTCGATGGCAACACCTGGTGGGCGCACGTCAAATTCCTCGCGGACGATTCTCTCGAGGGCCGCGACACCGGTAGCCCCGGCCTCAGCAAAGCCCAAGCCTATGCCGTTGACCAGTTGCAGCGCGCCGGTTTGCAGCCCGCGGGCACCGACGGCTTCTATCAGCCGCTCACCCTCAACCAGTATCAGGTGGACGAAGACAAATCCTCCCTCGCGCTAATCAATAACGGCCAGGCCAAGCCGCTCTCTTTCGCCGACGACGCTTTCATCAGTACACGCGCCACGCACGCATCCGCCGCTCTCACGGCGCCACTGGTTTTTGCCGGTTATGGCCTGCAAATCCCCGAAAAAAATCTCGACGAGTTCGCCGGCCTCGACCTGAAAGGCAAAATCGTCGTATACCTTTCGGGCTCGCCCGCGGACATTCCCACCGCGCTCGCTTCGCATTTCCAATCCGCCAGCGAACGATGGAAAGCGCTGCGCGCGGCGGGCGCCATCGGCATCATTAATATCGCCAACCCCGCCTCCATGGACATTCCGTGGTCCCGCATCTCCGTGAATCGCAATCATCCCTCCATGGCGCTCGCCAGCTCCGAGTTTGAGGAGACTCCCGGCCTGCAACTCGGCGTTGCCTTCAATCCGGCTTCCGCGGAGCCCCTCTTCGCGGGTTCGGGTCACTCCTTCGCCGAAATTGCCGCTCTTGGCAAAGACCGCAAGCCGCTCCCGCATTTCGCGCTCGCCGCTTCTCTTAAAGCCAACGCCGTCATCCTCTCCACAACCGTTCAGTCCTCCAACCTCCTCGCCAAGCTCCCCGGCTCCGACCCCGCGCTGAAAGACGAATATGTCGTCCTCTCCGCGCATATTGATCACATCGGCATCGGCGCGCCCATCAACGGCGACCGCATCTACAACGGCGCGATGGACAATGGCTCCGGAAGCGCCCTGGTCATGGACATTGCCGCCAGCCTGAAAGCGCATCCCGAAGCGCACAAGCGCTCCCTTCTTTTCCTGCTGGTCACGGCGGAGGAAAAAGGCCTGCTGGGCTCCCGGTTTTTCGCCACGCATCCCACGGTTCCGCCCAAGAGCATCGTCGCGGACGTCAATGTGGATATGTTTTTGCCTATTGTGCCTCTGAAAATTCTGAAGATTGAAGGCTTGGACGAAACCGATCTTGGCCCCCGTGTCGCGGCCATCGCGCAATCCCTGGGAGTGAAACCCATCCCCGACCCCGAACCGCTCCGCAACGCCTTTATTCGCAGCGATCAGTACAGCTTCATCAAGAAGGGCATTCCAGCGGTGAAATACGATGTGGGATTTGAGCCGGGGACGCCCGAGCAGAAAATCTTCAAGGACTGGCTCACCAACCGTTACCACGCACCCTCCGACGACACGAACCAGCCTGTGGATCTGCAAGCTGCGGCGCTTTTTGAAGAAATCACGCGCCGCCTGGTTCTCGAAGTCGCCAACACAACGGCGCGGCCCCAGTGGAAACCTGACTCTTTCTTCCGGCGCTTCGCCGCTGATTAACCTTGATTTGCCGACACGCACGGGGGGAGTCGTGGAAGCCGCCGGATTCTTTGCTTCTTTATTTCTTTACTTCTTTGCTTCTTCGCCTCTTTACGTCGGCCGTGGGCGGCCAAAAACTCTCAAGGTAGGAATTCGCCATGAACATCGAGCAACTCCGCAAAATCTGCCTCTCTTTTCCCGCGGTCACGGAGCAGATCCAATGGGGCGACGACCTCCTCTTCAAGGTCGCCGGCAAAATGTTTGCTGTCGCATCGCTCGAACCAGCCCGTGTTTGGCTCTCGCTGAAAGTCACCCCCGAAAATTTCGCCGAATTTACCGAGCGTCCCGGCATCATCCCCGCTCCCTATCTGGCGCGCGCTAAATGGATCGCTTTGGAATCCAGCGAAGCCCTCTCCCCCGCGGAACTCGCACCGCTTCTTCGCGCTTCCTATGATCTTGTAGTTGCGAAGCTCCCCCGCAAAACGCGGGACTCCCTTATGCGAAGTAATTCGCATGCGCCCACCGGCCGACGCGCCCTACGCAAACGCAAGCGTCCTAATTCGCCCGCAGGCAAGAAGCACGGCAAATAGCACCGCGCCCGTCGGCGCAAACACACCTCGCCGCACCGGTCACATCGCTCGCTACTGTTCAGGGTTTTAATCCAGGAGGTTTCTTCAAATTCCCCGGTTCAGTGCCGCTGCCCTAGCCCACTGCCTTTGAGCCGGCTGCGCGCCGCAGCGGTCTTGCGCCCGGAATCGGGAACGTCATCTTCCAGAAATTCGTATCCGGAGCCTCGAACTCCAGCCCCACATGCAGCTTGCCGTCGCGCTCTCTCTTCACGTACACCACGTGTGTTTCCACCGACCGGCTGGTATTCTCATTCACCAACAGCAGCGTCTGTCCGGACAGGACCGGTTCGTCCATCACGATTAACGCGCCTTGCTTGTTGACGGAACGCGTTGTGGCCCGCACGCAGAATTTCTCGCCCATCTCATTCTGCCCGTGTACCACAACCGGCAGAGACAAGGCCACGCGCAGAGTACGTCTGCGCTCGCGGTATCGAAAATGAAGTACGCCCATGGGGACCTTCCTGCTCCTCAGTAGTTCTTACGGTCCGCCTTCAACCGACACCTCTGACCTTCCTCAAAAGCAGTCAGCACCAGTTCTGGGAAACGACCTGGGCTTCCTCGGAAGAATCCTTCGTGCGGCTGACCCTGCGGATATTCTGTCCTGCTGCACGCATCCCGGGCAATAGCTGGGCCGTACTAAAATACTCCCTTGCATTTCAGTACGCTAGTACTTCTCGAAAGTTTTTCAGTCTTTTCATGACGTTCAGGAGCCATAATCTAGTGCAAAAACACCAAGGGCCATGAGAAGGACTCCCATGGCCCCTGATCGCTGACAACGAATGAAGATCAAAACCTCTAACTACTCGCGGGGTCATTCTCCGGGCCACCACCCACAATCACCCGGTCGCAGGAGAATCGCCGCTACCATTGAAGACAAGTGAGCAAACGAGTCGCCATCTCTCTCACGATCTATCTCATAGTTAATAAACAGGTTATGTAGGACCGCGCCATCGCTTATCTGCGTGCTTGCGCTAAATTCCCCATCCCACGGGACTCCTCCCCCCAAGCCTCCCACAGCTCCCGACCTTTCCCGGCGCCCCTTAGCTCTGCAACAGGTCCACAATCTCCACTTTCCACGGCTCGCTTCCCATGTCCACCAATGCGAGTGTGGCGGGGAGATGAAACCGCCGGGGTCCCGCGCTCCCCGGATTCAGGTACAGTACCCCCTCTCGTTCCCACTGCTCCGCCTGGTGCGTGTGCCCGCTGATCACGGCATCAAACCCCGCCGCCTCCGGCCGCAAATCCAACTCTCTCAGGTTGTGCAGCACGTACAAAGAGGCGCTTCCCGCATCCACAATGACCGTGGCGGGCAATTCCTTCGCCCACGATTCCGTATCCACGTTTCCTCGCACCGCGAATACCGGGGCGAGGGCCTTCAACTTCGTCAGCACGTCGGGGCTCCCCACATCCCCCGCATGAACGATCAGGTCCACACCGCTTAACGCCCGCGCTGCTTCCGGCCGCAGCAATCCGTGGGTATCGGAGATAATTCCCAGCCTCATTCGCGCGTCAGTCCTTCTCCAGATACTCCTCTGGCACGTCATCTGCCGGCAGTTGCCGGGTTTTCACTTCCGATTTGTCGGCATCTCGCGCGCTCTCGACTCCCTCCAGAATCTCCGCTTCAAACGTCTGCCCTTCCTCCAACAGTCCTTCCACACTGTCGGAATCCCCCTCGGGGGTTCCCGGGAGTCCTTGCGTATCGCCCGCTTGTCCGGCGGATTTGGCTCCCAGACCGCGCGTTTCGTAGGCCACCGCTTCCGCGGAAATCCCGCGCCCTGGAATTTTCTTCTTCTGAACCTTTTTCTTGGGAGTGACGCGTGTCTTCCGCCCCTGTTTCCTGGCGCTGATCTTGCTCCGCCCCTTTGCCTTCACCTTGCGCTTCTTTGTCTTCTTTCGGGCCATGGTTTCCTCCATCCTTCGCTGAGTCTACCACTCCCCTGCGCGCCGGTGCTTCCTGACTGGAAATTCTCCCCACTCCCACTATAATGCTCTGATACAAGTTGGCTTCGCGGCCCTACCCGGTCCTTCACCGGCCACGGGCCCTCGGAGGTTTTTCCGGCTATGGATAAGAAGGAGTTGCGTACCCGCGTCGAAGAAGTAGGCCTTGTGCCCGTGATCCGCACCGCTTCCGCGGAGGATGCGCGCTTCGCCATCGAAGAAGTCTCCCACGGTGGCATTCCCATCATCGAACTCACCATGACCGTCCCCGGAGCGCTCGAGGTCATCAAGGATCTGGTGAAACATGTTCCCGGCGTAATTCTTGGCGCGGGCACGGTTCTGGACGTGGATACGGCACGCCGGTGCATTGATGCGGGCGCTCAGTTCATCAGCAGCCCGGCGCTGGATATCCGCACGGTTAACTACGTGGCGGGGCTCCCTAATATCCTTATGATGGCCGGAGCGATGACGCCCACGGAGGTTCTCTCCGCCTGGAAAGCCGGCTCGGACTTCATCAAGATTTTCCCCGCGTCTCTGGTCGGCGGCGACAATTACATTCGCGCCCTGCGCCGGCCCTTCCCCGAAATCCCGCTGATTGCCGGCGGCGGGGTCACCCAACAGAATGCTGCTTACTATCTACTCGCCGGCGCCTGCGCACTCAGCGTCGGCAAGGAACTGATCCCGCACGAATCCATGCTCCTCCACAAGCCCGATCGCATTCGGGAACTCACGCGGCGCTTCGCTACCATCGTGCGCAGCACGCGCGCCCGCATCGCCGAATCCCAGGCCCAGGCCGCACAAACCCACTGAAACGGTCCGCTTTAGTCAACGGGCCCCTAGAAATCCACGTGTAATCGCAATGTCGGCACAATCACCGGCCCGCGATCCCGGTTATATCCGGGATTCACGGCATACTGCAGACCGACGGCAGGAAAAACTCCCCGCCACAGATGCACCGTGTAATAGCTTTCCACAATATTTTCGCGCCCATAGTTCAACTTTCCGTCGCCCAGAATAAATCCGTCCCCGCCGTCTGCCAGGTAAGCCGCGTGCGCCTTGCTGATCCCATCGCTAACGAACACCAACCCCACATGATCATTCCGCCGGCCCCAGCGCGCTCCATTCCCGCCCACACCGATCAGCCACGTCTGATCCACTTCCGTGTATGCGTACGATTCGTGCTCACCTTCGTTCCAGCCCCAGCGCCCGAATAGACCCAGCCAGCCGGTCAATGGTTGCTCAAAGTTCAATCCGAAGCCGTACTTGATCGTGGTTTGTAACGGGTGCGCGGTAATATCCGGCGCGGGTGTTGTGGGATTCGCAAGCCAACTGCTGACGGCCTCCTCGTAATCGCCCATATTTGCGTGGTTGATGTAACTCAGCACCCTTACGACTCCCGGCCGCTTTTTAATGACACGCCCATGCAGCTCGAACTCGACGTTTTCCGCGTGCGCCCGGCTCATGTCCGCGTCCAGATGAATCCCGTTCGCCACTTTCGGCATCAGCCCTTCCGCAAACCGCAGCGCCCAGTTGCGGTCGTGGTACTCCACATACGCTCCGAAGGTGAATCCCCGGGTATCTGCCGCATAGTCGTAAGCCCCGTTATTGTCCACCGCCCAGTTCATGAACTGCAGATTCGAATCCGTGCCGTAGGAGTTCACGTCGAAGAAGTCCACCATGCTGAATTTGCCGAAGCGCACTTCCAGACGCCGCTCCGGCAACTCCCGGAACAAGGAATAGGGGTCGCGCTCTGCCACCACTTTTCTCCCGCCGAGCGGAATTACCTGGTGCCACATCAACCGGGCAACGTACGGCGCTTTGCTCAGCAGCGGATTACGCACTACATCCAGGTTGAAGAAGCCCGCCACGCCGAGTGCTTCGCTAAGCCCGTGCCCACCCGTCTCCTGCACGTCGCACAGGAATTCGGTCGTGTTCGTCGCGCGCCACCCGGTGTAAAGCGTCAACACGCGCGAGGTGGCGTCCTGCGCTTCCGGCGTAAGGCTGTTTTTCCCTTGGTACGGAGAGGGAAAAGCCGGGTGCCACTGTGAAATGAAATTGGCCTGTCCTGATAGCCACAGCCGGTCCCATTCCGGGTGAGGAAACATCGTGGTTAGAGGATCGTCCGCGGGCAGCGCCGTTGGATCCGCTGCAGCCGCGGCGTTTTCCCCAGCGGACGGATTCTCTTGTGCGCACGCCGTCTGCCCGCAGCTTATCCACAGCAGGCACGCAGCCAGCAGTTTCCCCAAAAACCGCATTCCGCGCACGGTAATGAACCTGTTTGTCTTCCGCGTCCTCACTATTGCTGTGCTTCCTCGATGTGGAATTCTCCCATCTCGTTCTCTTGGACATTCAGCGGCAGATCATCCGTCGCTTTCTCAACGCCTGTAGCCTCTCCATTCCTTCTCGTCCCGCGGGCAAATTCGGCCTCGAGAGCCCGCATCTCCGGATCGATCCAAATGGCCGCAAGCCTCTCGCTTTCTCTCCACGGCATGCTGACCCACTGACAGTACAAAGAGGATGCCTTAGAAGGGCTGTTTATTTTATGAATGAACTGTAACGTCATCTCGCCTTCTTTCGAGTGCTGGCTCCGGAGCGTCCTGATCGCGGGGCAGCGCTCGCGGCCACCAGAAGGCGGGCAAGTCCCGTCAACAGATCATGCCGCGAATCACCGCGTGCGAGCGTTTTCGATGGGGCTCCGGCTCTTGCTTTGCTGTCTCCATCTGCATTACCTTTTCTCCGGCAGCGTTGCCGCCGTGCTTGCCGGCGGCCACTTGATTTTGATACCATACCCCCCTAGGGTAGTCAACTAAAATGCCGCACCTAACCAGCGAAAAACTCGACCTCGTCTCCCGCACCAAAAAACTGATTGGCCAGTTGGAATCCGCTCTCCGCGCCATCGAGGACGACGCCCACTGCGCCGAGATCCTCCAGCGCCTGGCCGCGGCCCGCGGCTCACTGAACGCCCTGATGGCCGAACTTATGGAGGACCACATCCTCAATCACATGCCGCGGAAGAACAAATCCTCCTCCGAAGCGGCCCAGGATCTCATCGAAATTGTGCGTACTTATTTGAAGTAGGTGGTCCAGCGCCTACGGCTCTCGCTGTACGATCTGCAGCGCATTCACGCGCGCGCTCTCCACGGTCAAGCCCCAATGCAGGTGGGGCCCGGTCACTCTTCCCGTCGCTCCCACTTTCCCGATCTCTTCCCCCGCTTTCACCATCTGCCCGGGCTGCGCATCCATTGCCGAGAGGTGCGCGTACAACGTGTAAATCCCGTATCCGTGATCAATCACCACGATATTCCCCGAATAAAACAATTCCTCCGCGAGGACCACTTTCCCCGCCTGCGTGGCAAAAACCGGCGTGCCCGCAAGCGCCGGGAAGTCCACGCCCGCATGAGGCGACCGCGCCTCGCCATTCAATATCCTGCGCCGCCCGAAGTTTCCTCCCGTTGTCACGCCCTTCAGTGGCAACAGAAACTTCCCTTCCCAATAGCGCTCTGGCGTCACCGTCTGGAATATCGCGCGCATCTTTTTCTGATCTTCTTCCGCGCGCTTTTCCTGCTCCGGCTCCGGCTGAACAAACTGCTTCTCCACTGTCAATCGCTCAATTGGAAACTTGCCCGCGCGCACGGTCACCGGCGCGCTGCAAGACTTTTCTTCGCCAGCCGCATTTTTCCATGAGACCTTCCACGCGTAGCGCCCCGGCGCCTTTTCCAGATCCACGCCAATCAATCCGTGCAGGATTTCGCTCTTCTCTCCTTCGCTCCACAGCGGAATCTCCCGCCCATCCCAGTCTCCCGCAAATCCACTGAGCGGCTTCGTTCCCACCACCTCCGCAATCAAAAGACTTCCTTGCGCGGTTACTCCTGCGTTCAATTTCAGCGTGACTCCGTCCTCACACGTTTTGCGCACTTGCCCCTGCAGGTGGGCCGGTGCCAGCGCTAAAACCACCGCCGCAAGGCCCACAATTCTCATTGTTTTCTTTGCTTTAAGCCACATACCTTTAGCTATAAGAGCCAAGCTCGCTCCTTTTCCACAATCACAATAGGGAGTGACGCCAGTCACAGCCGCTCTTTCCGTCTTCCCCCACAATCTTACCCGTAATGGCCAGGCGATCCCTAGGAGTGGTTTTGATCGTAACGCTTCTAGGCTGGGCAGCATCCGTCAACCAGCCACTTTTAGCGTGCACTGGCATGAACTCTCGGGCAGCAGTTGGGGTGCCGGCAGGAGCTTCACCTGCCCATAAGCCTGAACCTTCCCCTTCGCATCACAACTGCTGCCCTCCCGAGGGTGTAAGTTCGACGGAAGCCCAGCCCTTAGTCTCACCTATCTGCCCCCTCCACAAATCACGGAATCGCAGTTGCTGTTCCGTCACCGGCAACGCAACGGAGCTCGTGCTGCTGCCGGCGATTCCGAAGCCACAGCTCGCAAAATTCGCTGTCATTGCTGCAGCCCCATTTTTGACGGACGCTCTGCCTTCCAATCGCCCCCTTCCTGCTGCTTCGCTTTCTTTGCCTTTACCGGATTTCGCTTCAAGCACCGTGCTTCGCCTCTGAGATTCCTACCCCCCGCATCGATTGCCATTCCATCGTTGTGCCCGCGTGGGACGTGCTTCCCACTCTTCCTTTCCAATTAAACTTTGAGGTGAAAGAATGAAACTCCGAATTTTAGCTGTACTGTTGATTGTTACGCTCGCCGCTTGGCTGCCTCTGGCTGCCCAGCAATCCGCTCCAACTTCACAGGCTCCCGCTGCGTCGCAGGACACCGGCAAGGCCGCTGTAAAACCCGCTTGTTGCTGTTGTGACCATAAAGCTCAAACGGACAAGGACAAGCCTGCCAGCTCCAATCATCCCGACATGGCTTGCTGCCAGGGCAAAGATGCCAAGGAGATGGCCTGCTGCGGCAAAGACTCCAAAGACGCCAAGGCCTCCATGGACTGCTGCAAGGGTAAGGACGCCAAAATGTGCGCGAAAGATGGGAAGCCGTGCTGCGGTTCGGGCGATGCCAAGTCCTGCTGCGGCAAAGACGCTACCGCGTGCAACTCCAAGGACGCCAAAAACTGCTGCGCAGGCGCAAGCGATTGCTGCTCCAGGCATTCTCACGCCTAGTAAACAATCTGCGTAAGGGTCCAGAACCGTTTACACTGAGCCTCGAAGGGCCGGACGTCATCCCGGCAATGTGTGATTCCCAAGACAAGAAAGGGCCCTGTCACACGGCAGGGCCCCTTTCCTTTATTTCCTTTGTTTCCTTCCCGTCCTTTGCTTCATTAATCGAGCGGAGTATCGCTCTTACAATCTCAACCCCAGCGCCTGGCGTGCCCAGCATTTCATCCGGCGCTTCGTCCCGTGCAAACTGTATTCCTTGGCGATTCCGGCGCATCAGTGGCATCCTCTAAGAGTGCTTGAATTTTTGACGGCTCTTGAAGCTGGCCGGACGCACCCATGGGGGAATTCATGAAGCGCTTGCAAACTGTCGTCGCTGTCGGCTTGATCACTTTTGCCTTTGCTTGGGGTACCGTCGCATGGCCCCAGAAAGGTGCTACACCCACTGCCGGCCGCGAGCAGGAACGCCGCAGCTTCGCCATCAACTTGACCCGCGCCATCCAGAAGGCTCAAGTCGACTTCAAAGCCAAGCATGGCGCTTACGCCAATTGGGATTCGCTCATCGGCAACGGGTACTTCACTTCCACTGGAACCAAATGGGCCTCGCCGGATTTCCCCACCGTCGGCCAGGCACTTTACGGCAGCGGCCCGGAAGTTGTCCCTGGGTGGAGGCTGCGCCTCAATGTCTCTCGCAACGGCAACGCCTACGACTTGCTGCTCGAGGATGTCACCGATCCCAAATGCGGCTATGCCGCCGTAACCGATGAGCGCGGCCTCATCCGCCAAGCCAAGTCCCTCGAATGCCCCATGCCGTGAGTGCGGTCCAACAAGCAGTCACTCCTCCCCCGAACTGAGAGTGAATCCCGCGGACGCATCTGGCTGGCACCGTTCTCTACTACTCAGTCGGGGAGCGCTTCACCCAGACGGGCGCTGCGTCGCAGCGAGGAGAGCGGCCTGGAGGGACCCGGAACAGGGATTGGCGATGATCATTGTGACGATACCTTCAATGGCGGGTGGCCCGGTCATAGAAATGTCGGACGTTTTTGGGTGCCCCATACGCCGGTTTTGCATGTGGGCTCTTGGGTTATGTTTGAGCAGTTTACACTTACGACCCTTCAAGGCTCAGGGCAAGCAAGTTGAACCGGCTAACGCACGCTTTGTCAAATATTGACAATTCTTGCCAATGACGCTATTCTCTCGATGACCAGACTTTCGAGGTTTCCTGCTATGCCCATGAATATCAGCCTTACGCCCCATCTTGAGGAGATGATCCGCGAGAAGATCGCTACCGGGTCTTATAACTCCGCCAGCGAAGTCGTCCGCGAAGCACTGCGCCTCTTGGAGCAAGCAGATCAATTTCGAGCCCTGAAAATGCAAAAACTGCGCGAGGATATACGGGAAGGCTTGGACAGCGGGCCTTCCACGGTGTTTGACCCACAAGAAATCAAACGTGACGCCCGCGAGAAGAAGTGGGCAAAGAGTACAAAATAAGTGTCGCTACTCCGCATCAGCCCCCGTGCAGGAGCGGATTTAATCGAGATTTGGAGCTACATTGCGGATGATAGCGTGGCGAATGCCGACGCCTTTGTCGACAGACTTTATGAGACGCTTCAAGCGCTGGGCCGCCAGCCGGGCTCGGGGCGCCGTCGCGACGAGTTAGCGCCGGGGATGCGAAGCTTTCCCTATGGACATTATGTCATTTTCTACCGTGCTCTGGCGGACGCGATCGAAATTGTCCGTGTCTTGCACGGCGCCCGTGACGTCGAGAGTATCTTTGAGGGACACGCAAAGGATTTCAACCCGAGCACGTAAACTTGAGGTCTTGAGAATTCGGACTCGGCATCTCTCGGCGATTTCCAATGGTTATGAATTACATTGTCCCGGCCATCACTGCGGATTGCAATCCATCGTACTACCGCGCCAGATACTACGATCCGAGCACAGGCAGATTTTTGAATGAAGACCCTTCGAATCAAGGCCCAAGTCTCTACGGATACGTCGAGAATGACCCGACGAACCTTATCGATCCGATGGGACTGTATAAGATAGCGCCGGCGAAGCCGGGACATCCGGTAACTCCGCCTCCGTCCCCAGAATTGGATAGGCTCCTTAATTGTATGGAGAATAATCTTCATATATCACTGACAGTGACTTCCACAACAGAAGGGAAGCATCAAGACCCCGGACATGCGGCGGGAACAAGCGTAGACATAATGCCGCCGAGTGGTATTTCTCCCGATACTGTTTTTTGTGTGGCGGGTCAATGCGGTGCGCCATGGGGAATAAATGAAGGGCCGACTGGCAGTCCCACGCCGTTCACCACAGGTTTCAACTACCATATCCAGCTTCGCCGACCAAACAGTCCACATCCCAAGAGCAAGAACGCGATACCACCAGGTTGCACGCCGGACGGTTGTTCCGTTCCAAAGTGAGGAGGATGTGCATGAGACTCAAGGCGAACGTGCTAACAGTAGTGTTTGGCTTGCTTTGCTCTGTTCGAGTTGCTGTTGCAATGCCACTGAGCGATCCATGCAGCCTTCCGCAGAGCCTACAGCGCGAAGTTATGAACAAGTATCCGGGCACGAGGCTTGTTACCCTGGGGGACCTTGCCGACGATGCTAGAGGTTTATTTCAAAAGGACCACGGACACGACTGTCCGGGTTTGGTAAGCGTCGATTTCTATGGCGACGGAGGGCCTACGTTCGCATTGGTTTTGATTCTGAACACGGGTACGAAAGTGAATGCGGAGCTTGTTGTGGCGCACGAGGTTGCACACAAGTGGGAAATGATTTTGCTCGATGAGGCAGAATCATCTATGCCCGTTGTGTGGAGCCAAGGTCCGGGCGAGTACCGAGACGTCTATGGTGACAAGAAAATTCGGGCAAGAAGACCGGTTGTCGTTTTCTGTGGGTACAACTCGTGGGCGATCCTCTACGCGTGGACAGGCAGTAGAGTGGACAAAATCTGGCTGCGGGATTAGGCCGCGAACCGGAGGGTGGCGCGAGCAGTTACGCGTATGACACGCTGAACCGGTTACAGACGCTGACGCCCCCGGCAGTGATAAGCGGCAGCAGTTTTGGGTTTGGCTACGATGCCCTGAGTCGCCGCACCAGCCTGACGCGGCCCAACACGGTGAACACCAGCTACAGCTACGACAATTTGTCGCGGTTGGCGGGTGGCGCAGAGGACGAGTCGGGGAACGACTTTGGGTGGCGCACCCTTGGGTTCTGGTTCTTCCATGGTGCGGATTTGGATTCACCCTTGCCCGAGCGAGTCGGTACTTTTCAGAGCGGTTTTTACTGATGGATGCGATAATCGGGATGCAGGCAGGAGGATCGCCATGGCTACATACTCTGAAAGCGTAATCATTCAGGACCCTGAAATCCACAGCGGAGAACCCGTCTTCCGTGGCACGCGCGTTCCTTTCCAAACGCTCCTCGACTATTTGGAAGGTGGAGATACGCTAGATGAGTTCCTGGAACAATACCCCGGAGTCAGCCGGGAACAAGCCATCGCCGCGCTCGAAGAGGCAAAAGCCTTAGTGCTAGCACGCTTTGGAAAATGAAAATCCTAATCGATGAGTGCCTTCCTGCTGCATTGAAAGGGACTCTCAACGCGATTGGCCACGAGTGCGAGACGGTACGGCGAGCAGGCTATGGGGCCAAGAAGAATGGCGAACTCCTCAGCATCGCCGAGGGCCGGTGGGATGTCCTGCTCACGAGCGATCGGAATATCAAGTACCAACAGAACATGACTGGACGGAATGTCTCTATCTTGATCCTCTGCACGAAATCGAACCGGATGAAGGATTTGTTGCCGCTAATGCCCGCCTGCGCCCAAGCTCTCCTCTCGATCCAACCCGGCCAAGTGGTTGAGGTCGGCCCACTATAGTCAAATGATCGAAAAAACTATCCCAATCGTCGCATCGTACTACCGCGCCAGATACTACGATTCGCCTATGGGGCGCCAACTCGACGCGGGCTGAGAGCAAGAAATTGAAAAAAGGGGAATCCCAATCAATCCGCGGAGGAGACGTGCACGGCCTCGTCTTCCGGTTGCAGCTCGCGCATGGGCAGGATCGAGAAGTATTTATACCGGCAGGGTTCGCAGCGAAACGCGGGCACGCGCAGCAGCCGCCACAAGAATCCCAGCGGGCTGTTCACATGTTCGGAGGAAATGCGCTTTAATTCCAGATTGCCGCAAATCGGGCAATGTGCGTGAAAGGTATCGCTCAACGGCATCAGCCGGGCATGAAATCGTGTGTGGCAGGAGTGGCACCGCCACGGATAGACACCCAGCATGCTCAGCGCGTAGTCTGCTATCGCATGGCGCCGCGATCGTCGTGCACCAGTTTGCTTACAGATGGGGCAGGTCACCTGTTAGGCGCAATTCCCTCCGCCTGTTCGTCAGAATAGTGTAAAGGAGCACTGCGGGCAAGGGGAACAACGTACCATGTTCGCAGGTACAATAGACCCAGAGGCTCATGATGGCTAACTACACCGATGCTCACGCCAGGGCGGGTATCTCCGCTGCTTTACCCAAGTTGGAAGTCTGGCCCAACCAGTTTCCCGGCTATGTGATTACCACGCGCTTCCCGGAGTATTCCTCCGTGTGCCCCAAGACCGGCCTGCCCGATTTCGGCACCATCACCATCCAGTACAAGCCGCGCAAATCGTGCGTCGAGCTTAAGTCCCTGAAAATGTACCTGCTCGGCTACCGCAGCCTGGGCATCTTTTATGAAAACGCCGTCAACAAAATCCTGCACGACCTGGTGAACGCCATGCATCCGGAATGGTGCGTCGTCAAAGGCGACTTCACGCCTCGCGGAGGCCTCAACACCTCCGTCTTCGCCCGCTGGCCGGAGCGCTCCTCCTCTCGGCAGCCTCGCCGGAGGCGCCCGGGCAATTCCCGCTGACCGCCGATGGACTTGTCGCAAAACAAATTGCATAATCCTTATGTCATCGATGCACATCCATGACTTTCATTTCTGAGGAGGGAGAATGAGTATTTCTCCAAATGTACCGGACCCGCAGGAGTCCTACCGCTACGAACACCTGGGGACACCGCGCTGGATTATCGTATTGTTCGTCGTTCTGGTAGTTGCCGTCGCTTTGCTGGCCTACGCTGGTTATTCCGTGCAAGGGCGCATGCAGCAGGAATTAGCTAAAGCCGAAGAGCAGAACAAAATCCTCACCGCACAGCTCGAGCAGGCCAACGGGCGCTTCGCTGATCTCAAGGGACAGATGGACGTCACTTCGCAGAAGATCGGCATGACCCAGGCGGAACTCGCCGACGCCAGGAGCCGCGCCGAAGGCATCCGCAAACAGCAGGCTGCCTCCGACCAGCGTCTCTCGCAAGAGATTTCCGCGGCACAAAAGGAAAGTGAAGCCAAAATCGGCGCCGTCGCTACCGATGTCACCGGCGCGAAAAAAGACATTGAAGCCACCAAGAGCGACCTCGAAGCCACCAAGTCCAAACTCGATCGCTCCATGGGCGACATGAACGTCATGAGCGGCCTCATCGCCCGCAATCACGACGACCTTGAAGACCTCAAGCGCAGGGGCGATCGCAACTATTACGAATTCACACTGCAAAAAGCTAAGACTGCGCAACGCGTCGGTCCCGTGCAATTGGCCCTGAATAAGACCGACCCGAAGAAATCCAAATACACTATTACCGTCCTGGTCGATGACAAGTCCATCGAAAAGAAGGACAAGACCGCTGGCGAGCCCGTGCAGTTCTACGTTAAGGGCAGCGCCCGGCTCTTCCCTTACGAAATCGTCGTGTTCGACGTCGGTAAGAATCAGCTCACCGGCTACCTCGCGACTCCCAAGGACACCGGAGCGAGCGCCCCCGCCCCCGCCACGGCTCCTGCTCCAGCTCCCGCGAAGCCCTGATCTTTTTCCGGTAGGGGCGTCCGCCTGAGGCGGACGCCCCATCAGCCCAGTCCGCAGATATGCCTCTTTTGTCGTGTCCGCGTCATGTACGTAGAACCCTTTCCATGCGAAGCCTGTGGCTCTGTCTCCTCTCGCTGATCCCCCTGTTTCCCGCTTTTTCCCTATGTGCGCAGGAACCCTCGCCCGCGCCGCCGCAAACCATCCGCCTCACCATCGAGCGCGTCAACGTTGGCGTCATTGTCACCAACGCCCGTGGCAAATTCGTTGAAGGCCTGCGCCGCGAAGACTTTCGCGTCTTCGATAACGGCGCCGAGCAGCCCATCACCGAATTCGCTCCCGTGGATGATCCCGCGCAAGTTCTTCTTCTCCTCGAGGCGGGCCCGGCGGTTTACTTCCTGCAGGACGCTCATCTCTACACCGCCAGCGCGCTGCTTGAAGGCCTATCCCCCGGTGACCGCGTCGCCGTCGTACGCTATACCGAGGCGCCCCTCACCCTGCTCGATTTCACCTCGGACAAACGCGTCGCGCAAAATGCCCTGGGCGGCATTCGCTTCAATCTTGGATTTGGCCAGTTGAATCTTTCCGCCAGTTTGAACACCATTCTCGATTGGCTTGCGCGCGTTCCCGGCAAGAAGACCATCGTGTTGCTCTCCACCGGCGTGGACACGTCCGCAAGCGCCACCATCGATCTGTTGCAATCGCGCCTGCAAACCGGCGATGTGCGCATTCTCTGCGTCTCTCTCAGTGCGCCTCTACGCAATGGCAAAGAGGGCGGCCGCGCCAAGGTCCAACAGGCACAGCAGGGTTTTGCCGACGCCGATGCGCGGCTCCAGGCGATCGCCGGCGCAACCGGCGGCCGCGTCTTCTTCCCGGAGAATGCCCAGGCCTTTCAAGAAACTTACCGCCAGATTGCGCAACTCGTCCGCCACGAATACAGCCTGGCCTTCCAGCCGCCCGCCGCCGATGGCGCCATTCATCAAATTAAAGTGACCGTGAATTTAGTGGATGAATCGAACCAAGGGAAACCGCTCGAATACCGCGTGGATCACCGTAGAGCCTACCGCGCTCCCAGCCCGTCGCCTTCTCCCTGATTTTCTGTGTGCTTTACACGATGATTGGCGTGTCTTGCTTCCGGCAGAAGCTTCTCAGTCGAAACCCTTCATCGTGTTGGCCATCTCGCGCAAGCGCTGGTCCACGCGCGCAAACACCGTTTCCTTCTCGAATCCGCCATCGCCGTTGCGTTGTCCGGCACAAATTCCTGTCAGCAACTCGACTCCTTGTTCCACGCGTCCGATCGGCCAGATATGGAATTCCCCGCTCTTCACTGCTTCCAGCACGTCTTCCCGCAGCATCAGGTCCTCGACGTTTGCCGCCGGAATCATCACGCCCTGCGTCCCGGTCAGGCCCTCGATCCGGCACGTGTCAAAAAATCCCTCGATTTTTTCGTTGACCCCGCCGATGGCCTGAATATCCCCATGCTGATTCATCGAGCCCGTCACCGCGATATCCTGCCGCAGCGGCAGCTCCGCCAGCGCCGAGAGCAGCGCGTAAATTTCCGTCGAACTCGCGCTATCCCCGTCCACTCCGGAATACGATTGCTCGAAGCAGATACTCGCCGCCAGCGAGAGCGGCTTGTCTTTCGCGAAGCAGCTCCGCAAATATCCCGCGATGATATGCACGCCTTTGTCGTGGAACCTGCCGCTGAGGTTCGCCTCGCGCTCGATATTGATGAGCCCCGCCTTGCCCAGCGCCGCGCTCGCCGTGATGCGCACCGGTTTCCCGAAGGCGTACCCGCCGATCTCCAGCACGCTCAGCCCATTCACCTGACCCACACACGCGCCCTTCAGGTCCACCAGCAGCGTGCCCTCTTCGATCATCTCCCGTATGCGCGTCTCGATCAGGTTGTGGCGCTCCATCTTCGATGCAATTGCTGCGCGCACATGCGCCGCGCGCACCACATTCTCTCCTGCCGCAGCCGCCGTATAGTGCGCCTCGCGGGCCAGGTCGGCAATATCCACGAAGCGCGCCGTTACTTTGTTCCGTCGCCCCGCCCTGCGCACGCCATACTCCAGAATCGCCGCAAACGCCCCGCGGTCGTAGGGAAACAGGTTTTCCTTTTCGCTCAGCGCGCGCAAACGCCCGGCGTACTCTTCGATCACGCCATCGCTCAACGGCATTTCTTCGTCAAACTCGACGCGCACCTTGAAAATTTTTCGGAAGTCCTCTTCGTACTCATACAGCATTTCGTACAGGTCGCGATCCCCGATCAGGATCACTTTCACGTTCAGTTCCACGGGTTCCGGCTTTAGCGCCGTCGTTGCAAACGGATAGAAAACCTCCATCGGCTGGATCTCCAGTCGGTTGTGGTTCAGCGTGCGCTTCAACGCCCGCCACACGCCCGGCTCGGAAAGCGCTTCAATCGAATACATGATCAGGAAGCCGCCATCGGCGCGGAGCAGCGACCCGCCGCGCAGATCCATGAAATCGCTGGACCAACCGCCACGCGCATCGTAGGCTCGCTGAATTGTGCCAAACAGATTGGCGTAGGTTGGCGTGGTCTCGAAAATCACCGGAGAATCGCTTTCGCTGTTGTGCGACAAAATCACATTCACGCCATACACCCGGAACGGATCCCGCTCCGGCCCCGGCATCTTCTGCATCACTTCCGGCGGCTCTCCGGATTGCTCCTCTTCCCCTTCACGTTCCTTGAAAGGCCCCAGGTTATCCAGCAGGTGATGCCGTACCTCTTCCAGGTACTCGGAAACTCCGTCGCCGGGATACTTCTCCTTCAACTCTTCGATCACCCCGTCCACCAGCACCGAGGCCGCTTCCTGCTCCAGGTAACTCAGTTCGCTTGCCAGTTCCCGCGAAAGCGTCAGCGTTTTCCGGTAGACCACCGTGAATTCTTGCCGGAACTGTTCGTACTTCCGCTCAATCTCCTCCGCCACTCCCGTTTCGAGTTTTCCCTCGTGCACCATCTTCGAGATATCCTCGATGGGCACCATTTGCCCTTCCAGCACCGGGAAAATTTCCGGCAACGCCACCGCGCCAACTTGCATGTGCCCCAAGGCGAATTGCTCGCGCGCAATCCGCCGCGTGAAATCGTCCATCAAATCCTTTTCACGCACGGAAAAACGTTCGACGATCCGCCCTTTCTGCCGCTGGAACGGCTCGCCTTCAAACACCTGGGGAATCCGCCGCCGCAGGAAGTCCACGCCCGCCTGCATGTCCTTCTTGAACACATTGGCGGAGCCCCGCGGCAGGGAGAGTAGCCGCGGCCGGTCCGGTATCTTGAAATTGTTGACGTAGCAGCGGTCCAGCGAAGGCTTGGTGGCGGGGTGCAAATCCTCGATCATCTGCGCAATCGTGCCGCCGCGGCTGGTGCCCGCCAACCCGCACACAAACACGTTGTAACCCGGCGCGGATAGCTCCACGCCCATTTTCAGCGCCCGCAGCGCGCGCTCCTGCCCTACGAATCCTTCGCGCTTTTGCGCTTGCGCGGTTGTTTCAAAGGGTACGCGCGAAAGCTCGCAACGCCACCGCAGCCTTTCGCAAGGCAGTTCTTTCGGCATGCTCATTGTCTTTTCTGTCGTCACATCCATTCGAGGGCGTACTCTAGCACAGAGCGTTGTACGACGCGCGGAATTTACCCCGCGCGTTACGCTTTGAGTTACGCGCTCTCCTTTTGCATCTGGTCACGGTGTTCCATGTACACCCGGAACACTCCCAGCGCCGCCGCCATGATCGTCGGTCCAATTACCAAACCCAGCAGGCCGAAAACGTCCAAGCCGCCCAAAATACTGATAAACAGCAGTAACTGATTCAACCGCGATCGATTGCGCATGAGCAGCGGCCGTACCAGGTTATCCAGCACTCCCGCGACGCCGCCGCAAATCGCCACCATCAGCAGCGCCTTGCCCCAATGGTGGTTGATTCCCAGCCACAACGCCGCCGGCACCCAAATGAGCGCCGAACCAACCACCGGCACAATCGAAAAGAGGGCGATCACCACACCCATAAACGCGGGTGTTCCCAGCCCCGTCAATGCAAACGCCGTTCCTCCCAAGAGCCCTTGGATCGCCGCAATCAACAGGGCCACGGCGACGCTCGCAAAAATCAGGTCATGAGACTCCCGCAGCATGTCTTTTTGAATCTCCGCGTCGAAAGGGATCAGATGCTGCAACGCATGTACGATCTGTTCGCCATCGCGGAACATAAAAAACAGTGCGAACAACAAAATGAAAAAGTGCAGAAAGAAAGAAAACAGATTCTTCAACCACGAGCCCACGCTTGTAGCAAGGTACGAGCCGACCTTTTCCGCCCCCTGCCGTGCGGCCTCGGCGATGTCCAAATCGCGCCATGACACCGGCAGGCGGTGCCTGATCCAATCCATCAAATGAGTCGGCAGCTTCACCGAACCATTGCTGATTGCTGCCTGTATCTCTGTCGTAGCGCCGACTGCTTCTCGCGCTGCGTACAACAGCACCAGCAAAACCGGCACAATCAAAAGTACCGTCACAGCCACAGTGCAGTACACGGCCGCCCGTGTCTTTGAAGTTTTCTGCAACAGCTTCGTGTACACGGGATAAAAGAAAATTGCCAAGACCGCCGACCACGCCAGCGGCTCGGCAAATGGCGCCACGATCCGGAAGACCAGGTACCCCATCAGGAGCAATGCTCCGTAAGAAAGCACCGTGGTTAACCGGTCACTCGTTGTTGTGTTTCGTATGGCTTCTGTCATCTGCGTTATATAATCCACCCGATTCGTCGTAATGTCCGTTCCCGGGGCCTTCCGGTTCCCTGGTCGCCTGCGCGAGGATTTGAAGACGGTATGCCATATCGCAAAATCCCGTTCACGTTCGCGCAGGCTCGCCTCCTTGCTGTACTTGCTTTAATCAATTTTGTCAACTTCGCCGATCGCCAGGTCCTGAATCCCCTCGTTCCCCTGCTTCGCCAGCACTTTGGCGTGAGCGACGCCCAACTCGGCTCCCTGCAGATGGTGCTGCTGGTAATTCTGGCGATCGCCAGCATCCCCTCCGGCTACCTCGCCGATCGCTTTAGCGAGCCCAAGATCATTGCTGCTGGCGTGCTGTTCTGGAGCCTCGCCGCGATTGCCAGCGGCTTTGCTCCCACCTTTTTTCTCCTGTTCATGGCGCGTGGGCTGGTCGGTGTCGGCGAAGCCGCGTATGCCCCCGCCGCGCAATCCCTCATCTCCGATTCCTTCTCGAAGGCCAACCGCGCCATGGCGCAAGCTGTATTTGCCTCCGGCATGATTCTTGGCGGCGTCGCCGGTCTGGCACTTGGCGGCATCATGGGAGCGCGACACGGCTGGCAGCACGCCTTCATCATCATGGGCGTGATTGGAATACTCCCTGGCTTATCAGCTTTCAAGCTCAAGGAACCTGCCCGGCGGCCGCGTTCGGAAGCCGTCAGCCCCTTGGAACTGCTACGCGTACCAGCGTTCGTAGCAATGATCGCTGCGGGCATCTGCATCACTTTCTCCAGCGTTTCGTTTGTCACCTGGGGCATTGATTACGCCATGAACTACAAGAACTTCAGCCTCAAGGAGGCCTCACTTTCCCTGGCCATCATTGCGCTGCTCTCTTCCGTCTTGGGAGCGCTTTCCGGAGGGTACGTTGCGGACCGTCTGCAAAAACGGTTGAAGTACGGCCGCATCCTGGTCATCGCCTGTGCCTTCCTTGTGGCCACGCCGTTCCTGCTGCTGGCCATCCAGTCCGACGAAAAGTGGATGGTGCTCTCGGGCTTCTTCGTCGCCATGTATTTCATGTCGTGGTATCACGGCCCCACTACAGCGGTGTTGCACGATTTGACGCCGCAACGCGCCCACGCCACTGCCATCGGCGTGTATATGTTCGCCACGCAACTCTTCGGCGCACTCGGCCCACTGCTTATCGGGCGCATCTCCGATATCAGCGACTTGCAGATTGGCTTGCAAGCCGCCACCGCCGTCATGGTCTTTGGAGCATTGCTACTGCTGCTGGTAATCCACTTCGTACGCCGCGATGGCCTGCACCATCCGCGCCTGGCAGCTTTCCGCGCCGAAGACGAAGCTGCACACTAACCCGTCCTCACCTGAACCCGCAATTATTCTGGGATTGTTCTTACTTGATGCCGATCATTTCGATCAGCCGCTTCACTTCGTCGTGCGGCACATCGTACAGCGGCCGTTCATCTTCCTCTTCCAGACGCTCGCGCAAAAACTCCGCCGCCACGAAACTCGCCTCGCGGTCTGTCAGGTCGCGCCCGGCCTTTGTGCGGAACTCCACAAACGCGGTGTGCGCCAGTCCCACGATTCGCCCTTCGCCGTCCACCACGAATTTCGCGTCAATGGTGTCGCTGTGGCGCGTGGCAATGGCGTTCCAGATGTGCGAAAAACTGCAGCTATAAACATGGCCGCTCAGCTTCGAGGTCACTTCAAATGCGCCAATGAACTGGTTCATGGCGCCGCTGTTGGCAAGCACTGGTAGGCTAGGCACGTTCGCTCCTCTTCCCGCTTCTTCCGCGCGAAGAACTAGTGTTCAATACCCCCTTCCGACTGTCAATCCCGCCGCAGGCAGCCCGGGAAAACGCTCTCGGCAGCATTCAACCCGTTCCCGCGAATCAATGGGGAAAGTTGATCTCGCGCAACAGCACCTGGAATCGCGGTTCGTTCCGCAGGTCCTGCCAGTCCCACCCCACATTAAGGTGAACCATGGGCGATTCTCTTGCCGCAGAGGCTTTTTCCAACCAAGTCAGGCACTCCGCGTTCTCCCCGGCATGCGCGTAAAGCCGGGCAATTCGCACCCCGGCCACATGGGTATGCGTGCTGCGCGCGGCAAGGACATCCGCCGCTCGTTTCATCGCCGACCGGTAATTGCCTTCGCCAGAACCCTCTTTCAGGCTTCTGACGACTTCCTGATCTCCCAGCACTTCGAAGAACTTCTGCGCTTCTTCCAACGCCTCCTTGTCCATTCCTTTCTTGAAGTAGGCGCCCCATAGTCCCAAATGCGCATACGAAAGTTGCGGTTGCACCGCAAGGATTTTCTGGAGTACCGCAATGGCCTCGTCGTTACGCCCGAGATAAAGCAGGTGCCACCCGTAAAAAGACGAGTGGAAAGAGCTCATCGGGTCGAGTTCCAGAGTTTGCTGAATCTCCTTCTGCCATTCCTGATTGCGCTTCATTGAAATCAGGAAATCGGCATAAAAGAAGTGCGCGTCCACATTGCTGGGATTCAGTTGAATCGCCCGCAGGAAATCCTTCTCTGCCGCCGGCCAGTTCCACTCATACCCAGTCTCGATGTTCGCCAGGCTCACATGCGCTTCTGCCAGTGTATCGTCCAATTCCAGCGCCTTTTCCGCGGCAGTCTTGGCTTTTTTCATCACGTCGCGCGGAGTCTGTAATCCGATGTCGCTTCGTTCCAGCCATACGTCCGCCAGGCCCGCATAAGCCAGAGCGTAATTCGGGTCTTTTTCCAGCGCCAGTTGGTAGTAGTGTTCGGCGTTATCCAATCCTTCTTTCGAGAGCTTGTACCACTCAAAGCGCCCCTTCAGGCATGCCTCGTACGCTTCTGGATTCACGGGACGCGCTTTGGTCAGCTTTTCCTGCTCCTGCGGCGTCAATTTCACCCGGATTTCCTGGGCAATCGCGCGTGTGACTTCGCCCTGCAACGACAATACATCGCGCAAGTCGCGATCGTACTCTTCGCTCCACAGTTGTTCCTCCGTGGCCGCATCCACTAGCCGCGCCGTTACGCGCATTCGTCCGCCCGACTCCGTCACCGACCCTTCCACAATTCCGTCGACGCTCAATTTCCGCCCAATCTCTCCCAGTGAGAGGGTGGTGCCCTTGAATTGCATCACCGATTGCCGCGAGATCACGCGCAGAGGCATCGCTTTCCCCAGTTGCGTGATCAATTCTTCCGTCATCCCGTCCGCCAGATACTCACGGCCAGGATCACCGGAAAGATTCGTCAAGGGCAGCACGGCCAGCGACTGGATCCGGCCGGCGCCGCTCCACCGGCCGGTTACCCAGCGCCTCGCGCTCGGATAGCCCAGCAAGCCCACGACGATCAGTGCTACGGCCCCGATCACTCCAACCGTTGCCCGCTTCTTCGCGCCAGGGAACATCTCCCTGTCCTTTGCCGGTAATGGTTGTGTCGAGTGATCCGAGTGCATCTCCCTTTCGATCCAGCGCAAATCCACGCACAATTCCTTGGCGGACTGGTAACGATTGCCCGGATCCTTCTCCACGCACTTAGTGATGATGTGATCCAACTCCGCGGAAATTTTGGAATTGAGTGTCTTTGCGGGAATCGGCGAACGCTTCAGCATCGCGGCAATTAGCTGTCCGCTTGGCAAATCGGCAAATGGACGTTGGCCCGTCGCCATTTCGTACAGGACAAGTCCGGCAGCGTACAGATCGGTGCGCGCATCCACCTCCTCGCCCAGCAATTGTTCCGGCGCCATGTACGGCAACGTGCCGGAGAGGGAGTGGGTTTGCTCGATGCTTTCGGTCGCCGATGTTTCCGCCACTGGCCGCCGCAATTTTGCCAAGCCGAAATCCAGAATCTTCAGTCGCCCTTCACTGCAAAAGAGATTTCCCGGCTTCAAGTCACGGTGCACCACGCCATGTTCGTGAGCGGCAGACAAGCCTTCGGCAAGCTGAATTCCCAGGCGCACAATTTCCTTTTCCGGCAGCGGCCCGCCGTCGAGTTTGCGGCGAAGCGTCTCCCCTGGCAGATATTCCATCACCAGGAAATCGGTCCCCCGCTGTGTATCGAAATCGTGAATGGTGGCGATGTTGGGATGGTTCAGCTTGGATAAGGCGCGCGCCTCATTCTGGAAGCGGCGGCGCGCGGCTTCATCGGCAATCGTTCCGGGGTGGAGAACTTTTATCGCGACTTCGCGGTCGAGATGTTCGTCATGGGCGCGATACACCACACCCATTCCTCCACTTCCGATTTTCCTCGTGATGCGGTAGTGACTAAGTTGAAGTCCGAGGAAGAGATCCTGGATTTGCGCCTGGTCTGGCATGGGAAGAGCTCCTTCCCACTGGCCCGTCGTCTACGTCGAATCCTAGGCCCGCCCCAAATGCAAGTCAATGGCTTGCGCCGATAAATGCTCAATCCTTTTTTTGCGCCGTGGCAGACGAACACGGCCAATCGCGATTCAGGGCCTCGCTGACTTCGCTGGAAGGATTTTCCTGTCCGTTCAATTTGTAAAGGTGGTATAGATTTCCTCATGCAACCCATTCCGAAGTCCCATCCCGCAGTCACCGCGGCCGGTATTGTGGCCATCGTCTTCGGCGCATTCGGCGTGCTCATGGCCATCTTCGTGGAAGTCTCCATGGTCTACGTGTCGCGCACCCCTCCTGCAAATAAGGGCGCTGCTCTCCCCGAATCCGTCCGCGCCATGGCCAGCATCTTTTGGCTGTTCTTGCTGGCACTCAACGTTTTCGCCATCTTTGTCGGCGCATACATACTTCGCCGCCGCAATTGGGCTCGCATCTCCATCCTCATTTGGGGCGGGCTCATTACGTTCTTCTCCGCCATCACCATTGTGACCACGTTGTTGGTCTTGACCTACCTTCCTTCCTCGATGCCCAACGCTGCCGAAGTCGCGCCCGTCATGGCGGTGATGAAGTGGGTTCTGGCCCTGTTCTATGCGATTCCGCTTGGCGTGGGAATCTGGTGGCTCATCCTGTTCACGCGCAAAGCCGTAGTGGAGGAGTTCAATCCACTCTCCGCGCGGCTGCATCCGGGGAAAACGTTGGACGCTTCCGGTTTCCCGCAGGAACCGCCCGAAGCTCCTTCGTACGTTCCGGGCGGACCGGCTTGTCCTTTGCCGCTGATCATCATTGCGGGATTGGACATCTTCTCCGGAGCATCAACGCTGATGATTCTCGTCATCCCGTATTCGTTGCTCTCCTCGATTCCACTCTTCCTCTTTGGCCATGTCTTCTATGGCGGAGCTTCGCTGATATTTCTGGCGCTGCTGGGAATCGTCTACCTGGTTTGCGGCATTGGCGTCATCAAGCTGAAACCGTGGGCGCTCGATCCGCTAATCTGGTTCAAGGCGCTGCTCACACTCAGCGGAATTGTCTCGATCATGAATCCGCACTTCATGCCCATGATGCGGGAAGCCATTCTGAAGATGATGCCCAAGTTTACCGGCGAATTGCCCGCAAATACCCAAATTCCCGCGAATCTGTTTCCCTTCTCGGACACCTATTTCAAGTACATGATGGGTTTTGGGTTTGTTTTAGCCGCGGCGATGTTGGCGATTCTGATTATTTATCGCAAACGGTTTATGGAAGCGGCGCGCGCAAAAAACGCCGTAGCGGCCTGAAACTCAACCTAGCTCATCAGAAAAAATTGCAAGCGTTTTAGTCGCGGCCAATCGGCGCAGCGTTTAGTGTCCCACGAGCGCGGGAACTTCCGCGTGGGTGTAGTGGCGAATGGCGGCGCCCACTCCGGCGCCGGGTTCATGGCGGTGGCCCTGATCAATCAAGGCCTTATCCAGCGCGCCAAGCAATTCCAGCACGAATTGCTTCTGGCTGCAGAAGCCCATCAGGCCGAGCCGCCAGATCTGTCCCTTTGTCGCGCCAATGCCGCCGGCGATTTCGATGTTGAACTCGTCGAGGAGCTGACTGCGCAATTTCAGGTCGTCAACGCCCGCGGGAATCTTGACCGCAGTGACGGTGGGCAGGCGGTCCGCGGGCTTCTCCACAAACGGCGTCAGCTTCATTGCTTCCACGCCCGCGATCAGCGCGAGTTGATTCTGGCGGTGGCGTTCCCAGCGCGGCTCGAGCCCTTCCTCGAGAACGATGCGCATGGCTTCACGCAGCGCGTAAATCAGCGAAATCGGCGGTGTGTGATGGTACAGGCGATCCTTGCCCCAATAATTCATCGCCGTGGAAAGATCGAAGTACCAGCTCTGCACCTTCGTCTTGCGTGTGCGGAAGACTTCTTCGGCGCGCGGGCTCACCGTAATGGGAGACATTCCCGGAGGCGCGCTGAGGGCTTTCTGCGAGCCGCTGAAGCAGATGTCAATGCGCTGCTTATCAATGTTCAACGGCACGGCGGCCAGCGATGCCACCGCATCCACCACCAGCAACGCGCCGCATTCATCGGCCACCTGCCGGAAGGGGTCGATGCTGGTGATCACGCCCGAGGATGTTTCCCCTTGGGCGAGGCCAATCATCTTGATCTTGCGGCCCTTGGCCACCTTGCGCACGTCTTCCGGGTCCACGGGCTTGCCGTAGGGCGCTTCGACGAGGTGCACCTTGGCGGGAGTATGCCCCGCGATGACGTGCATGCGTTGCGAGAACATGCCATTCACGCAGCAGATGGCTTCGTCGCCGGCTTCCAAAGAATTCAGCACCGAGGCTTCAATGCCACCAGAGCCGGAGGCAGAGAGCGGAAACGTGATGCGATTCTCGGTCTGGAAAATCTGGCGCAGCAGGACTTGCGTTTCGTCCATGCAGCCACGGAACCACGGGTCCAGATGCCCCACTAGCGGAGTGGCCAGGGCCCGGTAGACGCGCGGGTCCATCGAAGACGGCCCGGGAGTCATCATCAAACGTACGGGAGGCTTGAGTTCACCAATTGGATTGGTCATGAATGCTCCTTTACGGATCCTTATGAATCCACAAGGATGGCCCGCAGGTTCGTACTTCGGGGAGTCGCTGGAGTACGGCGGGAAGTCCAGTGTGACCCAGGAGCCAGTCGAGCGCAACGGTCAATTTGGATGGCGCCGGGGTAGTGCCTCTTTGGCAGCATCTGCTCGCTTTGCGCGGCTCGAAGTTCCTCCTGCTTGGACGATCCCCCTTATCCACCCAGCGCCGGAGGCGCGACACAATTTAGCCCAGCGCGTAAGCACTGGGTACCCGGTGCCCCTCAAAACTCACTCTCTCCGGTGATTTCAACCGGCTTGGACGTCTCTTCCCGC